>Ga0160449_1000136_pt1 | contig 70307 bp, 72 predicted proteins | sample HID1975I_E1MG_FD_108216 | JGI IMG/M metagenome (GOLD analysis project Ga0160449, IMG submission 108216) | Enriched soil microbial communities from UW Madison campus, WI, USA - HID1975I_E1 MG | ecosystem: Environmental > Terrestrial > Soil > Unclassified | place: USA: Madison, Wisconsin...
CTGGCGGCTGTAGCGCGGTGGTCCCACCTGACCCCATGCCGAACTCAGAAGTGAAACGCCGTAGCGCCGATGGTAGTGTGGGGTCTCCCCATGCGAGAGTAGGGAACTGCCAGGCATCAAATTAAGTAGTAAACCGGGGCAATAAACCGGTGGTTACAGAAGTCTTCGGTGGAGCGGTAGTTCAGTCGGTTAGAATACCTGCCTGTCACGCAGGGGGTCGCGGGTTCGAGTCCCGTCCGTTCCGCCACTTATTGAAAGCCCTGAGCTAACGCTCAGGGCTTTTTTCTTGCCTGTCGTTCAATTATTGCTATAAACGCAAAAATCCTCTGCTTAATCGCCTCTTTTTTCACATAACCACAGCATAGATAATCCTCTTAGTTAACAAACACGACAAAGAAAAGAGGAATTCAATGACTATCCCTGCATTCGGTCTCGGCACTTTCCGCCTGAAAGACGAGGTTGTTATCGCATCCGTTAAAAATGCACTTGAACTGGGCTACCGTACAATTGATACGGCGCAGATCTACGATAACGAAGCTGCCGTCGGTCAGGCAATCGCAGAGAGCGGCGTCCCGCGCGATGCGCTATTTATTACCACCAAAATCTGGATTGAGAACCTGAGCAAAGAGAAATTAGTTCCCAGCCTGATAGAGAGCCTGAAAAAAATGCGTACCGATTACGTTGATCTCACCTTGATCCACTGGCCATCGCCAGATGATGCGGTTGAGGTAGAAGAGTTCATGTCAGCGTTGCTGGCAGCGAAAAAGCAGGGTCTGACCCGTGAAATTGGGATCTCAAACTTCACTATCCCATTGATGGAAAAGGCTATTGCTTCGGTGGGCGCAGAAAATATCGCGACGAATCAGATCGAGCTTTCACCTTATCTGCAGAACCGTCAGGTGGTGGAATGGGCCCAGCAGCACGGCATCCACATCACCTCATATATGACGCTGGCGTACGGTAAGGCACTGAAAGACGAAACTATTCTGCGTATTGCGGCAAAACATAGCGCAACCGCTGCACAGGTTATTCTGGCCTGGGCGATGGGAGAAGGGTATGCCGTGATCCCCTCTTCAACCAAACCGGAAAATCTGGCAAGCAACCTGCTGGCACAAGATCTACAGCTGGATCAGGAGGATAAAAAAGCGATCGCCGCTCTCGATTGCAACGATCGCCTGGTGAGCCCGGAAGGCCTGGCACCGAAGTGGGATTAATTTAACCCTCCCTCTGTACGCTTAACCCTCTTACAGCTCCTTCGGGAGCTGTTTTACATGCTCACTCAGAAAGTCGATAAACGCCCGGATCCGGGTACTTACCGCTCTGTCGCTGTAATAGACCGCGCTAAAGGGCATCTCGACCGGCAGCCGTTTATCCGCCATCAGCTCTACCAGTTCGCCCCGCGCAATTTCCTTATTAATCATATAATCCGACAGGCAGGCGATGCCGTTCCCGGCCAGACACAGCTGCTTTAGCGTCTCTCCACTGTTCGAAGAAAGACCGCTGGTCACTTCATGCAGCTGCCCATCATGGCAGGCGAGGGGCCAGATATTCAGTGACACCGGCTCCGTAAAGCCCAGACACAGATGCTCTTTTAACTCCTCAATCGTCTTTGGCTGCCCAAAACGGGCTATGTACGCCGGAGACGCGATAATTTTCCGATAGCTGGCGAACAGCGGGCGGGCCCGCAGGCTTGAATCGGTCAGCGTACCGGCGCGGATCGCCACATCCACTTTGCGCTCAATCAGGTTGATAAACGTCTCAGATGAGACCAGTGAAAGCGTCATTTCCGGGTAGCGTTCGCGGAAAGGTTTAATTAGCGGCATCAGGAAATGCAGTACGACGGGCGTGGCAGCATCAATGCGCAATAATCCCCGTGGCGTACTGCGTGTCTCCATAATTTCTGTTTCAGCGGCAGCCATCTCCTGCAAAATAGACTGAACCCGACGAAAATACCGCTCACCTTCTTCGGTCAGGCTAAGCTGACGCGTGGTCCGGTTAAGCAGGCTGACCCCCAACTTCATCTCCAGCTTTTTGACTGACCGGCTCACCGCCGAGTTGGCCTGACCCAGCTGCTCTGCGGCCCGACTAAAGCTGCCGCTTTCAACGACGGCGACAAAGATCGCCAGTTCTTCAGAGGTTGCTTTCATTGTTGCTTAATCCGCAAAATTGTATTGATACTTTGAGCATTTTTGTTATTTAAACACTGGCGCATACTGCGTGTCATCTTAATCCTGTTGAAACGGAGTTTTATATGCCTCTGGCACTCCTTGCCCTGACGATCAGTGCTTTTGCAATCGGCACTACCGAATTTGTTATTGTCGGTCTGGTACCGACCATCGCCGACCAGCTTGCTATCTCGCTACCTTCTGCGGGTCTGCTGGTTTCTATTTATGCTCTGGGGGTGGCTATCGGTGCGCCGGTACTCACCGCAATGACCGGTCGTCTGCCGCGTAAACAGCTGTTGATGGGATTGATGGTCCTCTTCACTGCCGGCAATATTCTTGCCTGGCAGGCACCCGATTATTCGACGCTGATTGTTGCCCGCCTGTTAACTGGGCTGGCTCACGGAGTCTTCTTCTCCATCGGCTCGACAATCGCGACAAGCCTGGTGCCAAAGGAAAAGGCGGCCTCGGCCATTGCCATTATGTTTGGTGGGTTAACCGTCGCGCTGGTCACCGGTGTCCCGCTGGGTACCTTTATCGGGCAGCATTTTGGCTGGCGTGAAACCTTCCTTGCCGTCTCTCTGCTTGGGGTGATCGCGTTGATAAGCAGCCTGGTACTGATCCCGTCTAATATTCCGGGACGTGCGGCAGCGACCTTGCGCGACCAACTGAAAGTACTGACGCATCCACGCCTGCTGATGATCTATGCCATCACTGCGCTGGGTTACGGCGGCGTGTTCACCGCCTTTACTTTTCTGGCGCCGATGATGCAGGAGCTGGCCGGGTTCTCTCCGAGCGCAGTAAGCTGGATCCTGCTGGGATACGGCGTATCGGTGGCGATAGGTAACGTCTGGGGCGGTAAACTGGCCGATAAACATGGCGCAGTTCCAGCACTGAAGATCATTTTTGCTGCGCTGGTTGTTCTGCTGCTGGTCTTCCAGTTCACTGCATCCATGCAGTATGCCGCGCTGGCCACGGTACTGGTGATGGGGATTTTTGCCTTCGGTAACGTGCCGGGGTTACAGGTTTACGTGGTGCAAAAAGCAGAATTGTATACGCCAAACGCTGTGGATGTAGCTTCCGGATTGAATATTGCCGCGTTTAACGTCGGTATCGCGCTGGGGTCTATTATTGGCGGCCAGACGGTAGAACACTTTGGCCTGTCGCAAACGCCGTGGATTGGTGCGGTTATCGTTCTCGCGGCATTTTTGCTGATTGGTTTGAGTGGTCGCCTGGATAAACCGGCTCGCGTTGCGCTCGGATAAGTTCGCAGTAAGCACTTGCTTACACAACCGAAAAGCGGATTCTCGGTAATTGCGTTGAAAGTGTGAGCTGAAAACCCTATAACAATAGAACCCGTTCCATTTCCTGGACGGGTTTTGGTGATAGAGGTCGTTTCAAACAGTGCGAAAAAATACCTATGCTATGCGCTATATTGCCGGACAGCCTGCGGAGAGAATCTTACCTCCGGGGTCGTTTGCGAGCATCGGGCAGGCATTACCCGCCGGGGCCCCATTAAGTAGTGATGCAAAAATACGGGTTCTGGTCTGGAATATTTTTAAGCAGCAGCGCGCAGAATGGCTGTCTGTCCTGCAGAATTTCGGCAAGGATGCGCATCTCGTGTTGTTGCAGGAAGCACAAACCACGCCGGAACTGGTAAGGTTTGCGACCACTAACTATCTTGCCGCAGACCAGGTTCCGGCATTTGTTCTGCCTCAGCACCCGTCGGGGGTGATGACCCTCTCTGCCGCCCATCCGGTTTATTGTTGCCCGCTGCGGGAACGTGAACCGATCCTGCGGCTGGCTAAATCTGCGCTGGTCACCGTCTACCCGCTGCCGGATACCCGTCTGTTGATGGTGGTGAATATTCACGCGGTCAATTTCAGCCTTGGTGTGGATGTTTACAGTAAGCAATTGCTCCCTATTGGCGATCAGATCGCCCATCACAGTGGTCCGGTAGTGATGGCCGGTGATTTCAATGCCTGGAGCCGTTCACGCATGAATGCGCTTTATCGCTTTGCACGTGAGATGTCGCTGCGCGAAGTCCGTTTTACCGATGACCAACGTCGAAAGGCGTTTGGCCGTCCTCTCGATTTTGTCTTCTATCGTGGTCTGAACGTTACTGAAGCCTCAGTGCTGGTCACCCGCGCGTCCGATCACAATCCGCTACTCGTCGAATTCAGTCCCGGCAAACCTGAGAAATAAAGGTCGGTCAGGTCTGCCATGGGGCAGGCCTGCGCAGGTGCTGCCCTTTATTTTCCAACAAACCGAAGGACAGCAAGATGACAACACAGTCCCATCACGATAACGTCGAAAAACAGTTTGGCTCTCAGGCAAAGGCCTATCTCACCAGCACGGTTCATGCATCCGGGCGCGATCTGGTTCGTCTGGCAGAAAGGCTGGCCGATTTTCCCAATGCTTGTGTGCTCGACTTAGGCTGTGGTGCTGGTCATGCCAGCTTTGTGGCGGCGCAGCAGGTCGCTCAGGTAACGGCATACGATTTATCCAGTCAGATGCTGGAGGTTGTGGCAGAGGCCGCCAAAGAGAAAGGGCTTGCAAATGTCGCCACCCGGCAGGGTTATGCAGAATCCTTACCCTTTGACGATCAATCGTTTGATGTCGTCATCAGTCGTTACTCCGCTCACCACTGGCATGACGTCGGCCAGGCGCTGCGTGAAGTTAAGCGGGTGCTGAAACCGGGTGGGACGGTGATTATTATGGATATCATGTCGCCGGGTCATCCGGTTCGTGATGTGTGGTTACAAACGGTCGAAGCGCTGCGCGATACGTCGCATGTGCGCAACTATTCCAGCGGCGAGTGGTTATCGATGTTCACCGATGCCGGGTTGATTACGCGATCGCTGCAGACCGACAGATTGACCCTTGAGTTTTCATCGTGGATTGCGCGCATGCGCACGCCTGAAGCGTTGAGCCAGGGGATTCGTCTGTATCAGGAGAGTGCCTCCGCCGAGGTAAAAGCCTATTTTGAGCTGCAGGAAGAGGGCTCATTCACTAGCGATACGATCCTGGCAGAAGCCCAGAAAGCAGGATAAACAAAAAAGGCACCGGGGGAATCGGTGCCTTTTTGATATAGGTCTCTGAAATCAGGAATCCGGCGTCGCGTTGTTCTTCACAAACAGCGTGATCCGATCGCCAGGCTGCAGGTTGTCAGTATCGCTGTTCCAGCGCATCACATCTTTGATGTTCACACCGTGACGCTTCGCAATACTGGAGAGCGAATCACCTTTACGCACACGATAGGTAATACTATCGTTGTTGCTGGCGAGACGCTGCGCGCTTGTACCTGCGCCAACCGTCAGGTCCTGACCCACTTTCAGTGAAGAGCCGCGCAGATTATTCCACTGCTGCAAATCCTTCGTGCTCACGCCAAGACGTGATGCGATGCCTGAAAGCGTATCGCCTGAACGTACCTGATAGCTACGGCTGTTAACCGGTGAATTATCGGCGATCAGCGTAGACTGAACCGCAGCAATTTCACCCGAAGCCAGCGATACGCGTAGCTGTTCAGCGTGTTTCTGTGGCACCAGGACATACTTCGGCCCGTTGGCACCAAGCGTAGAGCCTTTAACACCTGCATTAAAGGCCTTCAGTTTGGTGACCGAGATGCCCGCCATATCCGCAATCTGTTTCAGTTCAACAGGATTGTTAAGACGCACTCTCGCCAGCGCACGACTTTCATCCGCAGTCGGCAGCTTCACGCCGTACTGTTTGCTGTTCTTGAGAATATCACTCAAAGCCAGCATCTTCGGTACGTACAGCTTAGTTTCCCGTGGCAGTGGAAGCGACCAAAAGTCGGTGGGCTTGCCCCGTGCTTTATTCGCTTTCATTGCCTTCAGTACACGACCCTCGCCGCTGTTATACGCAGCGACAGTAAGCAGCCAGTCACCGTCAAACATCTTGTTCAGACGTTGCATCATGTCGAGAGCGGCAGTCGTCGAAGCGACCACATCACGACGCGCATCGTAGCTGCGGGTCTGTTTCAATCCATAATTTCGCCCAGTGCTCGGTATGATCTGCCAAAGCCCTGCGGCATTGGCACCAGACGTTGCGTGCGGGTCAAAAGCGCTCTCCACTATGGGTAGTAGTACCAGTTCCATAGGCATGTTACGTTTCTTAACTTGCCCTGCTATCCAGTACATATACGGCTCTGCCCGTAAAGTTACATCGTGGAGATAGCTCTTATTGCTTAAATACTTCTGTTTCTGTTCGCGAATCCGGCTGTTATCCGGAATTCCCATCTTTAGCTCGTCGCCAATAGAGGCCCACAAGTCTTGATCCTGTGCGAAAGACGTCCCATCGTCTGCCCATCGCGATTGACTTGTAAACTTCCCTGCTTCCCCTTGACCAGCTGCAGAAAGGCTCTGTGCGTGCTGTTGTACGTTGCCGGTGTTTTGAGACGCCTGGCAACCCACAAGCAGGACAGAGGCGAGTAATATCGCTTTTGCCTTCATGTGTGTGTCAATAGTTGCTTAAAAGACGAGCGATGATAACGACGAATTTTTCAAAAGGCAACCCGCAATTGTCAGAACACGTCTTTCTTTGCCCTTAACCACGCAAAACGGTCCTCAGGTTGTTGCATATTTGTTTCTTCGTTAATTTTATTAATTAAATCAATATCATTGGTTCTTAAAAATAAATTTGTTTTACGCTCATTTTTCAGAGTTACGGGGAGTGTGTTTTGTTGTTTTGCACGTAACTCCTTCACTTTAAGGTAATAATCCTCAATTGCGCGATCCTCTGGCAGGATGTGCCTCGAAAACTTCATATTTGCTAAAGTGTATTCATGCGCGCAACAAATCAAAGTATCGTCAGGAAGCGCATTAATTTTCTGGAAGGACTGGTACATCTGGGTTGGCGTGCCTTCGAACAACCGACCACAGCCGCCAGAGAACATCGTATCGCCACAGAAAAGATAAGGAAAACTGAAGAACGAAATATGTCCGGAAGTGTGACCCGGTGTAGCAATTACAGAAAATTCCAACATAAGAATGACGATCTTTTCGCCATCTTCAACTACGCGCGTTACCCCTTTATCTTGTGTCTCTGCCGGTCCGTAAACCCCCAGATGCGGAAATTTCGCCCGCAGTGCCGCTACGCCACCGACGTGATCGCGATGGTGGTGAGTCAGCAGAATCGCCTCCGGCTGCCACTGGTTGTCTTCAATGGCGTTTAATACCGGTTCAGCCTCGCCCGGGTCGACAATAATGCAACGACCTTCATCATTGGTTAAAACCCAGATGTAATTGTCCTGAAAAGCAGGAATACTGATAAGATTCATACATTACCTCTCATAGCGTGGCGAGTGTTTGATGAAACCGGCAAGGATACCTCAGATTGTTATCGCACCGGAACACTGGGCGGAATTGCCCTGGGGCGAATACTATCGCGAAGCGCTTGAGCAGCAGCTTAAGCCCTGGTTTGCGAAAATGTATGGTTTTCACCTGCTTAAGATTGGCAATCTGAGCGCGGAAATCAACGCGGAAAGCTGCGCGATTTCACATCAGGTCAATGTCTCGCTAGGGGGAGAACCGGTGCAGGTCAAAGCCGATCCGCTGCATCTGCCGTTTGCTGAAAAATCCGTTGATGCTTGCCTGCTGGCGCATTCATTGCCGTGGTGCGAGGATCCGCATCGTTTATTACGCGAGGCCGACCGGGTGCTGATTGATGACGGATGGCTGGTGATCAGCAGCTTTAATCCGATGAGTCTGATGGGTATGCGCAAGCTGGTGCCGGTGCTGCGCCGCACGCCGCCTTACAACAGCCGCATGTTCACTCTGATGCGGCAGCTGGACTGGCTCTCGCTGCTCAACTTTGAGGTGATGCACCAGAGTGGTTTTCAGGTCTTGCCGTGGACGCGGCAGGGCGGGAAGATGCTCAGCACCCATTTTCCGGCACTGGGCTGCATGCAGGTGATCGTGGCGCGCAAGCGAACGGTCCCTCTTACGCTCAATCCAATGAAGCAAAGTAAATCCAGGACGCAGCTGCGTGCCGCCGTGGGCGCCACGCGCCAGTATCGTAAGCCCTGATCAGGCTTCCGGCTTATAGCCTACATCTTCATGCTGTGGATTCATGGCCGCCGCGCGCGCCAGCTCGTCGCAACGTTCGTTTTCAGGGTGACCGGCATGGCCTTTTACCCACTCCCACTGGATCTTATGCTCGCTGAGCGCCGCATCCAGGCGCTGCCAGAGATCAACATTCTTAACCGGTTTTTTATCGGCCGTTTTCCAGCCGCGCTTTTTCCAGTTATGGATCCACTGGGTGATCCCCTGGCGCACATACTGGCTGTCCGTGCTCAGCACCACATCACAGTGCTCTTTCAGGGCCTCGAGCGCCACAATCGCCGCCATTAACTCCATGCGGTTATTGGTGGTCAGGCGATAGCCTTCATTGAAGGTTTTTTCATGTTCGCGATACCGTATGATCGCACCGTAACCCCCGGGGCCCGGATTGCCGAGGCAAGAACCGTCGGTGTAAATTTCTACCTGTTTACGCATCCTGGCAGACATCCTGTAATGAAAACGGCAAGTCTGACATAAATGGCCGTCCTCAGCACAGCAAAATAGAGGCGCGGCGAATTAGCCCTTGAAGGCCCGGCCAGGTTGTTTACAATATCGCCGTTGAAAAGAACAGGCCTACAGAATGAGCATTGCAGACACACTTAGCGCTGACAGGATCATCGTCCTCGATACCGAAACCACCGGTATGAATCAGATCGGTGCCCATTATGAAGGGCATAAAATCATCGAGATCGGTGCCGTCGAGGTTATCAACCGCCGTCTGACGGGGAATAACTTTCACGTTTACCTGAAACCGGATCGGCTGGTGGACCCGGAAGCCTTTGGCGTTCACGGCATCGCAGATGAATTCTTACTGGATAAACCCACCTTTGCTGACGTCGCCGATGAATTCATCGAGTACATCAAAGGTGCCGAGCTTGTCATCCATAACGCCTCGTTCGATATCGGCTTTATGGACTACGAGTTTAACAAGCTCGACCGTGGCCTGCCAAAGACCGACACCTTCTGTAAGGTGACGGACAGCCTGGCGATGGCGAGGAAGATGTTCCCCGGCAAGCGTAATAGTCTGGATGCGTTATGCTCGCGCTATGAAATAGATAACAGCAAGCGAACGCTGCACGGGGCACTGCTCGATTCCCAGATCCTGGCAGATGTCTACCTGCTGATGACCGGCGGTCAGACCGCGCTGTCGTTTAGTTCTGACAGCGACGCGCAGCAGCAGCTTAATGAAGGCGGGATCCAACGCATTGTCCGTCAGGCAAATGCCTTACGCGTTATTTTAGCCAGCGATGAAGAGCTCATGGCGCATGAATCTCGCCTGGACCTGGTGCAAAAGAAGGGCGGAAGCTGCCTCTGGCGCGGTTAAATGCGGCTGAAGTGCTGACAAAATAAGCGTATGGCGCAATTTTGCAGCAAGTGATTCAAAAGCAGAGAAAAAGCATTGACGGGATCGGAGGCAAACCGTAATATCTGCCTCGTTCCCAACGGAACACAGTGGAGCGGTAGTTCAGTCGGTTAGAATACCTGCCTGTCACGCAGGGGGTCGCGGGTTCGAGTCCCGTCCGTTCCGCCACTATTAAAAAGGCCTGAGTCAGCAATGACTCAGGCCTTTGTCGTTTCAGCGCGTCATGAAATCGGGCAGACGCATGCGCTGCCCGTTATGTCATTACCCGATGCTAAACGGATCTGCATCCTGCCAGGCAGGAAACTTCTCCCGATACTCTCTAAGCGCCGTCAGCGACAGCTCTGCGTCAATGCGTATTGCATGATGTGGCTCAGCGGTGGCAATAATCTCGCCCTGCGGGTTAATTACCCGGCTGTCACCACGATAGTGATGACCATTGCCATCGGTGCCTACCCGATTGCAGCCTGCGACATACGCCTGGTTCTCAATGGCGCGCGCCGTCAGCAGCGCCTGCCAGTGCAGCGATCGCGGTGCTGGCCAGTTAGCGACATACAGCGCAAGGTCGTAATCGTTGCGGTTACGCGACCACACCGGGAAGCGCAGGTCATAGCAGACCAGCGGCAGAATGCGCCAGCCGCGCCACTCAAACACCAGTCTTTCGTTGCCCGCTTCATAGTGCTGATGCTCGTCGGCCATGCGGAACAGGTGGCGCTTGTCGTAGAAATGCACCTTGCCCTCTGGCTCAACCAGCAGAAATCGGTTTACCGGCCCGCGCTCGGTCTGCAGCGCTGCGCTACCCGCGACTAACGCCTGGGTTTGCTGCGCTTTGGTCTGCATCCAGGCGACGACATCGTCCTGCGGCATCGACTTCTTTGCCGCCTCCATGGCGAAGCCGGTGGTGAACATCTCTGGCAGGATAATAATGTCGCGCCCGACTATCCCTTCCAGCTGACGATCGAAATGGCGCAGGTTGGCGGGACCATCCATCCACACCAGCGGTTGTTGCAAAAGCGTAATCTTCAAACCAGGCACAGTAAGACTCCTCGAAGGACCACATTTTCACACTGTAGCACGACAATTAGACAAAAGGGTGGCAATAAAAAACCCCGCACGAGACGGGGTTGGTGGGCACTGATGGGGGTCATGCGGCTTCAGGTTTGCGGATGTTCTCCGCCAGCTTTACCGGCTGTGTCGCCAGTTCATCAGCCTCGAAGTCATCCACGTTAATGCTGCGCAGACGGCTCTCTTCGGCCTTAATCAGCAAGCCAGCTTCGTCCTGGCTGATAATACCGCCCGCCAGCGCGTGTTTTGCCAGCTCGTCCAGGCGGGTAAACGGCAGGTTTTTACCCAGCTGTTTACAAATTTTCTGATGAATCGGGTCGGCCGCCATCACGTCCAGCAGCGCCTCTTCCAGCAGACCGACCGGGTTGTGCTTACTCGGGGTCAGATACTGGCCGCGACCAATACGGGAACGGGTGGCACTTGGAACCTGCAGGATCTTCGCCACTTTATGATCCAGCTTATCGGACGGTGCCAGATAGTGACGACCGGTCGGGAAGATAGCCATGCGCAGCGCACCTGCCACCAGACGATTCGGGAAGTTGACCAGCAGATCGTCAATCGCCTGTTCCGCCTGATACAGCGCATCCTGCACACCCCAGTGAACCAGCGGCAGATCGGCCTCATGACGGCCTTCATCGTCGTAGCGTTTCAGCACCGCTGAGGCGAGGTAAATCTGGCTCAATACATCGCCCAGACGCGCGGAGATACGTTCCCGACGCTTCAGGCTGCCGCCAAGTACGGCCATCGACACGTCAGAGAGCAGCGCAAGGTTGGCGCTCAGACGGTTCAGATGCTGGTAGTAGCGGCGGGTCGCATCGCCGGTTGGCGTGGCGCTGGTCAAACCGCGGGTCAGACCCAGCCAGAAGCTGCGCACTTTATTGCTGCCCACATGGCCAATGTGTTTGAACAACAGTTTATCGAAGGCATCCACATCGTTATTCTGCGCGGCGTCCATCTCTGCCAGCACGTACGGATGGCAGCGGATGGCACCCTGACCGAAGATCATCATGCTTCGGGTCAAAATATTTGCCCCTTCTACGGTGATGGCAATCGGCGCGCCCTGATAGCCGCGGGCCAGGAAGTTGCCTTCGCCGAGCATAATGCCTTTACCGCCGGCGATATCCATCGCATCAATGATCGATTGCTGCGCACGGTGGGTACAGTGATACTTCACGATGGCTGACAGTACCGCCGGTTTTTCGCCGAGCATAATTCCATAAGTAATCAGCGACGCCGCAGCATCCATCACATAGGCATTGCCCGCGATACGCGCCAGCGGCTCTTCAATCCCTTCCATCTTGCCGATGGAGATTTTGAACTGGCGGCGGATATGGGCGTATGCACCGATCCCCATTGCCACTGATTTCAGACTGCCGGTTGAGTTTGACGGCAGGGTAATGCCGCGACCCACGGACAGGCATTCCACCAGCATGCGCCAGCCCTGACCGGCCATTTTCGGACCACCAATGATGTAATCAATCGGCACGAAGATATCTTCGCCACGGGTTGGGCCGTTCTGGAACGGTACGTTCAGCGGGAAGTGGCGACGACCAATCTCAACGCCCGGTGTGGCGGTTGGGATCAGCGCACAGGTAATGCCCAGATCCTCTTCATCGCCCAGCAGTTTGTCCGGGTCAGAGAGTTTAAAGGCCAGGCCCAGTACGGTGGCAATCGGCGCCAGCGTAATGTAGCGCTTGTTCCAGGTCAGGCGCATACCCAGCACCTGTTCCCCCTGCCACTCGCCCATACAGACTACGCCGGTATCCGGAATGGCACCCGCATCGGAACCCGCTTCCGGGCTGGTCAGCGCGAAGCACGGAATTTCCAGACCGCGGGCCAGACGCGGCAGATAATGATTTTTTTGCTCTTCGGTGCCGTAATGTTGCAGCAGTTCGCCCGGGCCTAATGAGTTCGGCACGCCGACGGTGATGGCGAGGATCCCGGAGACGCCTGCCAGTTTTTGCAGCACACGCGCCTGAGCATAAGCAGAGAACTCCAGGCCACCGTACTCTTTCTTAATGATCATCGCAAAGAAGCGATGTTCTTTCAGATACGCCCACAGTTCCGGCGGCAGATCGGCCATTTCATGGGTGATCTGGAAGTCGTTTGCCATGCGGCAGGCTTCTTCAACCGGACCGTCGATAAACGCCTGCTCTTCAGCAGTCAGACGCGGCTGTGGATAGTTGTGCAGCTTTTTCCAGTCAGGATTCCCCTGGAACAGCTCGCCTTCCCACCAGGTGGTGCCCGCGTCGATCGCCTCTTTTTCAGTGCGCGACATCGGCGGCATCACTTTGCGGAAACCGCGAAAGACCGGCACGGAAATCATCGACTTACGCATGGAGGTGATGTTGAACGGCACCAGCATAATCGCCAGCGGAACCAGCACCCAGATATTCCAGATGCCGCTTACGCCAAGCACAGCGGTCCACGCCAGTAAAATAAGGCTGCTCAGAAGCAAGCTGACCCGGTGATAGAACAGCACGCCGAGCAGAACAACAGTTAAGAAAATACTGAGAATCATCATAGAAAAAAGCTCCCTGTCTTGTAGGAGGTCTGACCACTTGTGATGATATGGTTGTAGTGGATGTTATTTCTTTTAGCAATGTATTCACAAAATAATTACAACCTGGTTCACATTGTTCAGGTTTTACCCGGCACAAAAAAACAAAACGGCCGTCGTTTCCCACGGCTTTAGCTTCTCGCTTTTACCGCTATCCGGTAAACTTGCTGGGTTATTTCATCAATACTGAAGGATTATCCTCATGTACCAGGATCTTATTCGTAACGAACTGAACGAAGCGGCGGAGACGCTGGCTAACTTTCTGAAAGATGAAGCCAATATTCATGCGATTCAGCGCGCGGCGGTCCTGCTGGCCGACAGCTTTAAAGCGGGCGGTAAAGTGATCTCCTGCGGCAACGGTGGCTCCCACTGTGACGCCATGCATTTCGCCGAAGAGTTAACTGGCCGTTATCGTGAAAACCGTCCGGGCTACCCGGCCATCGCCATCTCTGATGTCAGCCACATCTCCTGCGTGGGCAATGATTTCGGTTACGATCACATCTTCTCACGTTATGTCGAAGCCGTGGGCCGTGAAGGGGATGTTCTGCTGGGGATTTCCACCTCTGGCAACTCCGCCAACGTGATCAAAGCGATTGAAGCCGCGCGTGAGAAGGGGATGAAAGTGATCACCCTGACCGGCAAAGACGGCGGCAAAATGGCGGGTTCTGCGGATATCGAAATTCGCGTGCCTCATTTCGGTTACGCTGACCGTGTTCAGGAAATTCACATCAAAGTGATCCATATCCTGATCCAGTTAATCGAAAAAGAGATGGTTAAGTAAGACTTCGCCGGGGGCGCATTGCCCCCGCAGTTGTGGAGGTGATGTATGTGCGAACTGCTCGGGATGAGCGCCAATGTGCCGACCGATATCTGCTTTAGTTTCACCGGGCTGGTGCAGCGCGGTGGAGGAACCGGGCCGCATAAAGACGGCTGGGGCATTACCTTCTACGAAGGTAAAGGCTGTCGCACGTTCAAGGATCCACAACCCAGTTTTAATTCGCCAATCGCCAAACTGGTGCAGGATTATCCGATTAAATCCCGCTCGGTGGTGGCCCATATTCGTCAGGCCAACCGGGGCGAAGTGGCGCTGGAGAATACCCATCCGTTTACCCGCGAGCTGTGGGGACGCAACTGGACCTACGCCCATAACGGCCAGCTGACAGGCTATAAGACACTTGAGACCGGCAATTTTCGTCCGGTAGGTGAAACTGACAGTGAAAAGGCGTTTTGCTGGCTGCTGCATAAGCTGACCGAGCGCTATCCGCGCACGCCGGGCAACATGACCGCAGTATTTAAATACATTGCCTCGCTGGCGTCAGAGCTGCGCGAGAAGGGCGTATTTAACATGCTGTTGTCGGACGGGCGGTACGTGATGGCGTTCTGCTCGACGAACCTGTTCTGGATCACCCGGCGGGCGCCGTTCGGCGTGGCAAAACTGCTGGATCAGGACGTGGAGATTGATTTTCAGACCGAAACCACACCAAACGATGTGGTGACGGTAATTGCCACTCAGCCGCTGACGGGCAATGAAGCCTGGCAAAAAATCATGCCAGGCGAGTGGATCTTATTTTGTCTCGGGGAGCGCGTAATTTGACGCCAGCTGGGGCTGGACGACTTCGTGGGTCAGCGGCTTGCTGACCACGTAACGTCCGTCCACCACCGAGACCGTCGGCGGCTTATGCGTCTGCTGGAAGTAGTCATAACCCGGCTTCAGCTGCTTCCAGAAATCCGCGTAATACGACGTTCTGTGGCGCTGCATATTGGTGTCAGTCATGCGGAACGGATAGATGCTTACCTGCACGGCAGACTGCCCGAAGACCAGCGCACCCGTGACAAACTGGAAGATCTCATCAATGCCGTTATCGGTCATCGCATAACAACCCACTGACACGCACGCGCCGTGGATCATCAAATATTTACCGTCATAGCCGTGCGCGCGGTCATAGGCATTCGGGAAACCGATGTTGATGGCTTTATAGAAGCGGCTGTCGGGTTTGAGCTGGTTACGCTGAACGCTATAGAATCCTTCCGGGCTTTTGAAATCGCCCTGACGCTGTTTCGGACCCAGGCCGCCGGAGTAGTTGCAGATTTTATAGCTGTCGAGCAGCTGATACGTCTCACCCATCTTCACGAACAGGTCTAACGTGCGCTCTTCCTTAAAGATCTGGATATAGACCGGAGAGCCCATCAACTGCTGTTTGTATTCTTTACTCACCGGCGTCGTGGAGCTGTTGCTGCTGAGCAGCCCTGCAAACGAAACGCACGGAATAAGAAGCATCGCAATGAACAATGCGATTTTACGCATACAACATGTTCCTTGATAAAACATAACCAACTTGCCAGGACGGCAAAAGAGACCCGAAATAAGATTTATCTGTATCAGGGCTGCTCACATTAGCACCACTGCATTTTTTCGCAAGGGTCAACGTGTCGGTTTACAAAATAGTTTCACCTTATAACCTGGATTGGCGGCGCTGGCTTTGAGAACTTTGCGCAATAGCTCGCATTTTACTCCCCTGCCGCTGCGTTATCCGTGCCGCCCGATGGGTGAAAATGCTACACTGCGCCGGTCTTAAGACCGAAGGTCAAGAAAGGAAGCTTTTCTCAGGATCGCACGATCCAGCTGGTCATAGGGGTGAGTTCCCGCCGCCTTTCTTCTCCTGTGCAACGATATTTACCTATCCGGCTTTCCGACCGGGACTGTTGTTCATGGATACTAACTAACATTATGATTAAAATCAGAAAAGGACTTGATTTGCCCATTGCGGGCATCCCCGTCCAGCAGATTTTACCGGGCGCATCACCGCGTCATGTGGCGATTCTTGGGGATGACTACATCGGTATGCGTCCCACCATGCTGGTGCAGGAAGGCGACCGCGTGATGAAAGGTCAGGCGCTGTTTGAGGATAAAAAAAATCCCGGCGTCATTTTCACCGCACCGGCAAGCGGCTCGGTGAGTGCTATCCATCGTGGCGAGCGTCGGGTACTCCAGTCGGTCGTCATCCGTCTTGAAGGCGATGAGCAGCGCGAGTTTGCCCGCCATGATAGCGCCGATCTGCCCACGCTCAGCCGTGATGCGGTGCAATCGCAGCTGCTTGAATCCGGACTCTGGACGGCGCTGCGTACCCGTCCTTACAGCAAAACCCCGGTGCCCGGCACCGTTCCTGCCGCTATCTTTGTCACCGCGATGGACACCAATCCGCTCAGCGCCGACCCGCAGCCGATCATTCTGGCCCAGCGCCAGGCGTTTGACGCCGGGCTGACGGTGCTCACGCGGTTGACGGACGGTAGAGTCCACGTCTGCCAGGCCAATGGCGGCAAGCTTGGCGGTCATCCGCAGGGTAAAGTGACCTTTAATACCTTTACCGGGCCGCATCCGGCGGGACTGGTGGGGACGCATATCCATTTTCTGGAAGCGGTCAGTCAGACGAAGCAGGTCTGGCATCTCAACTATCAGGACGCGATCGCCATCGGCACACTGTTCACCACCGGGCAGCTGTGCACCGAGCGGGTGATTGCCCTGGGCGGCCCACAGATGCGCAACCCGCGACTGGTGCGTACCTGCCTTGGGGCGGATATTAATGAACTGCTGGTGGCCGAAACCGAGGACGGCGATAACCGTCATATTTCGGGCTCAGTGTTGAGCGGCAGACAGGCGATGGGTGCACAGGCGTATCTCGGGCGTTTCCATCTGCAGGTCTGTGTGGTGAAAGAGGGGCGCGAAAAAGAACTGTTCGGTTGGGTGATGCCGGGCAGAGAAAAATTCTCTGTGACCCGTACCACGGTGGGCCATTTCCTGCGTAACAAGCTGTTCAACTTCTCAACGGACACCAACGGCGGCGAGCGGGCAATGGTGCCTATCGGCAACTACGAACGCGTGATGCCGCTCGACATTCTGCCGACGATGCTGCTGCGCGATCTGCTGGCGGGCGATACCGACAGCGCCCAGGCGCTGGGCTGCCTTGAGCTGGATGAAGAAGATCTGGCGCTATGCACCTACGTTTGCCCGGGTAAATACGAGTACGGACCCGTATTGCGCGAGGTGTTAACCCGCATTGAGCAGGAAGGATAACTGATGGGCCTGAAACATCTCATTGAAAAACTGGAGCCGCATTTTACCCACGGCGGCAAGCTGGAAAAGTATTACCCGCTGTTTGAAGCGACCGCCACGCTCCTGTATACGCCCGGCCAGGTCACCAAAGGCGCCGCGCATGTGCGTGACGCCATCGACCTGAAGCGCATGATGATCCTCGTCTGGTTCGCCGTCTTCCCGGCCATGTTCTGGGGGATGTACAACGTCGGGTTGCAGACCATCCCGGCGCTGCATCATCTGTATGACACCCAGCAGCTGCAGCAGGTTATCGCGGGCGACTGGCACTACCGGGTCGCGCAGATGCTCGGCGTCAGCTTTGCTGCCGACGCTGGCTGGATCAGCATGATGACGCTGGGGGCAGTCTACTTCCTGCCCATTTATCTGACGGTATTTCTGGTCGGCGGCTTCTGGGAAGTACTGTTTGCCATCGTGCGTAAACATGAGATCAACGAAGGCTTCTTTGTCACCTCGATCCTGTTTGCCCTGATTGTCCCGCCGACGTTGCCCCTGTGGCAGGCGGCCCTGGGGATCAGCTTTGGCGTGGTGATCGCCAAGGAGATCTTCGGCGGCACCGGGCGTAACTTCCTCAATCCGGCGCTGGCCGGACGTGCGTTCCTGTTCTTTGCCTACCCGGCGCAAATTTCCGGCGATCTGGTCTGGACGGCGGCGGACGGGTTCTCTGGCGCCACGCCGCTCTCGCAATGGGCTGCCCACGGCGGTGAAGCACTGGTTAATAACGCGACCGGTCAACCAGTCAGCTGGTTTGATGCGTTTATCGGCACCATCCCGGGCTCGATCGGTGAAGTCTCCACGCTGATGATCCTGATTGGCGGCGCCATTATTCTGTTTGGCCGCGTCGCTTCCTGGCGCATTGTAGCGGGCGTCATGCTCGGCATGATCCTCACCGCAACGCTGTTTAACCTGATCGGTTCGACCACCAATCCGATGTTCGCCATGCCGTGGTACTGGCATCTGGTGCTGGGGGGCTTCGCCTTCGGGATGATGTTTATGGCCACCGACCCGGTTTCCGCATCTTTTACCGACAAAGGCAAATGGTGCTACGGGGCGTTGATCGGCGGGATGTGCGTGCTTATCCGCGTCGTCAACCCGGCCTATCCGGAAGGGATGATGCTGGCGATCCTGTTCGCCAACCTGTTTGCGCCGCTGTTCGATTACCTGGTGGTGCGTGCCAACATCAAACGGAGGAAGGCGCGTGGCTGAGATAAAAAATAATGACAGCATCGGCAAGACGCTGTTGGTGGTCGTGGTGCTGTGTCTGGTCTGCTCCATCGTGGTGGCGGGTTCTGCCGTGGGCCTCAAGTCCCGCCAGCAGGAACAGCGCGCACTCGATAAGCAGCGCAACATTCTGGCGGTTGCCGGACTGATGCAGGGTGAAATGAGCGCCGATGATGTGGCGCAAACCTTCGCCGCCCGCATTACGCCGCGGCTGGTGGATCTGGCAACCGGCGAGTTGCTCGAACGCGAGCCGTCTACGTATAACCAGTCACAGGCGCTGAAAGATCCACAGCGTAGTACCGAACTGGAGGCCAGCCAGGATCCAGCAGGCATCAAGCGCCGCAGCAACACCGCCGAAATTTATCTGGTACGCGATGAACAGCAGCGCGTGCAGGAGATAGTCCTGCCGGTTTACGGCAACGGGCTGTGGTCCATGATGTACGCCTTTGTTGCCCTCGACACCGATGGCCGTACCGTCAAGGGCATCACGTATTACGATCAGGGCGAAACCCCGGGGCTGGGCGGAGAAATCGAAAATCCGGCCTGGCGGGCACAGTTCATCGGCAAAAAAGTGCTGGATGACAAAGGCCAACCCGCGCTGAAGGTAATGAAAGGGGCCGCGCGTCCGGGCGATGAGTATGCTGTCGATGGGCTGTCGGGCGCCACGCTGACCTCCAACGGCGTGCAGCACAGCTTTACCTTCTGGATGGGCGAGATGGGTTTTGGACCCTTTCTTAAAAAGGTACGTGAAGGAGAGCTGAATAATGGCTGATGCGAGCGAACTGAAAGAAGTTAAACGGGTACTTATCGGGCCGCTGATTGCCAATAACCCAATTACCCTGCAGGTGCTGGGGGTCTGTTCGGCGCTGGCGGTGACCACCAAACTGGAAACCGCCGTGGTCATGACCCTGGCGGTAACGCTGGTGACGGCGTTTTCCAGCATGTTTATCTCAATGATCCGCCACCACATCCCCAACAGCGTGCGCATCATCGTGCAGATGGCGATCATCGCCTCGCTGGTGATCGTGGTAGATCAGCTGCTGCGAGCGTTTGCCTACGAAACCTCAAAACAGCTGTCGGTGTTTGTGGGCCTGATCATCACCAACTGTATCGTGATGGGGCGCGCAGAAGCCTATGCCATGAAAATGCCGCCGCTGGCCAGCTTTATGGACGGTATAGGTAACGGCCTCGGTTACGGGGTGATCCTGCTGACGGTCGGTTTCCTGCGCGAGCTGATCGGCAGCGGCAAGCTGTTCGGCATTACCGTGCTTGATACCGTACAAAACGGTGGCTGGTATCTGCCAAACGGCCTGTTTCTGCTGGCACCCAGCGCGTTCTTCATTATCGGTTTGCTGATCTGGGCGGTGAGAACCTGGCGTCCTGAACAGCAGGAAAAGGAGTAACCGACGATGGCTCATTACCTTAGCCTGTTTGTGCGTGCGGTATTTGTCGAAAACATGGCGCTCGCATTCTTCCTCGGGATGTGTACCTTTCTCGCGGTGTCCAAAAAAGTGTCGACGGCGTTCGGCCTGGGCGTTGCCGTGACGGTGGTGCTGGGGCTGGCCGTCCCGATCAACAACCTGGTGTTTAATCTGGTGTTGCGTGACGGGGCGCTGGTCGACGGTGTTGATCTGAGCTTCCTCAACTTCATTACCTTCATCGGGGTGATTGCGGCGCTGGTGCAGATCCTCGAGATGATCCTCGATAAGTACTTCCCGTCGCTCTACACGGCGCTGGGGATCTTCCTGCCGCTGATCGCAGTGAACTGTGCCATCTTTGGCGGCGTGTCGTTTATGGTGCAGCGTGACTACAACTTCACCGAGTCGGTGGTGTACGGTTTCGGTTCCGGGATCGGCTGGATGCTGGCCATCGTCGCCATGGCGGGACTGCGCGAAAAAATGAAGTATGCCAATGTGCCGGCCGGGTTGCGCGGCTTGGGGATCACCTTTATCACCACCGGTCTGATGGCGCTGGGCTTTATGTCCTTCTCCGGTGTGCAGCTGTAAGGGCAAAAAGTATGGAAATTATTCTTGGCGTGGTGATGTTCACGCTGATCGTGCTGGTGCTCTCAGGACTGATTCTGCTGGCGCGATCGAAGCTGGTGAACGCCGGCGATGTGATCATCGAGATCAATGACGAAGCGGATAAGCAGATCCGCGCGCCTGCGGGCGACAAGCTGCTGAACACCCTCTCCGGAAAGGGCATTTTTATCTCTTCTGCCTGCGGCGGCGGCGGCTCCTGCGGGCAGTGCCGGGTGACGGTGAAAGAGGGCGGGGGGGATATCCTGCCGACGGAGCTGTCGCATATCAGCAAGCGTGAGGCGAAAGAGGGCTGTCGGCTGGCCTGCCAGGTGGCAGTGCGCCAGAACATGAAGATTGAACTGCCGGAGGAGATCTTCGGGGTGAAAAAGTGGCAGTGCGAGGTTATCTCCAACGATAACAAAGCCACCTTCATCAAAGAACTCAAGCTGCGGGTGCCCGATGGCGAAGACGTGCCGTTCCGTGCCGGGGGCTACATTCAGATCGAGTGCCCGGAACATACTGTCGCGTACAAAGACTTTGACGTGCCTGACGAGTACCGCGGCGACTGGGATAAATTTAACCTGTTCCGCTTTGTCTCGGAGGTAAAAGAGCCCACGCTGCGTGCCTATTCAATGGCGAACTACCCGGATGAAAAGGGCATCATCATGCTTAATGTGCGTATCGCCACGCCGCCGCCGAATGTGCCGGACGCCCCGCCGGGGCTCATGTCATCGTATATCTGGTCGCTGAAAGCGGGCGATAAAGTCACGATTTCCGGACCGTTTGGCGAGTTCTTTGCCAAAGAGACCGATGCCGAAATGGTCTTTATCGGCGGCGGTGCCGGGATGGCACCGATGCGCTCGCACATTTTCGACCAGCTTAAGCGCCTCGGCAGTCAGCGTAAAATCAGCTTCTGGTACGGAGCGCGCTCGCTGCGCGAAATGTTCTATCAGGAGGAGTTCGAACAGCTGGCGCGGGACAACCCGAACTTTAGCTTCCACATTGCGCTGTCCGATCCTTTGCCGGAAGACAACTGGACCGGCTACACCGGGTTCATTCACAACGTACTGTATGAAAACTACCTGAAGCAGCACGCCGCCCCGGAAGACTGTGAGTTCTACATGTGCGGGCCGCCAATGATGAACGCTGCGGTGATTAAGATGCTGCATGATCTCGGTGTGGAAGATGACAACATCATGCTCGATGACTTCGGAGGCTGATGATGGTGACCTTTTTGCTGACCTTTGCGGTGTTTGTGCTGGTGATCTTCGCCATGTCGCTTGGCTGGCTGATTAAGCGCAAGAGCATTCAGGGCAGCTGCGGTGGGATCGCCTCGCTGGGGCTGGAGAAGGTCTGCGATTGCCCGGAGCCCTGCGACGCGCGTAAAAAGCGTATGGCGCGAGAAGCACAGCGCCAGCAGAACAGGATCCTCTGAAATTAACAGGCCGCTAAAGCGGCCTTTTTTTACTTCTGCCACGCTTTGGCCTGGGTGGGTGAGTCCACCATCACCCCATCGGCCCCTAGGGTTTGTGCTTTCTGGTAATCCTCGGCGGAATTGACGCCAAGCAGGATCACATGGGCATTACCCTGGGAGCGGAAACAGTCCATCGCCTCTTTGTCCCACGTCAGGGTTGCCGGGGAGATACCCTCGCCGAGGGTGAACTTTTCCACCACTTCCACTTTGCGGTTCAGCTCCAGCCCGTACCAGTAAGCGTCCATTTGCTTTGCCGGGGTCTGACACACGTGATTCAGCGAGATATTCGCCAGCCGGGTGCGTGTTTCACTGCGGGTCACAAAGCGCGGCACCTCGGCAGGCAGCGCATCCAGATAGCGATCTTCCGTTGAGTAGACGCGAACGCGCGTCAGGCTGTTGGTCTCTTTAAGCACGTTTTGCAGCTGCTTGCCCATCTCTGACGGGTCTGCGTCGGGTGATTTAATATCAATGTAGAAAGAGACGTCAGGCCAGCGTTCAAGCACCGCTTTCAGGGTGGGGATTGTCGTCCCGGCCATTTTCACTTTCCCTTTCGCCCCGGCATCAAATGTCGCCAGTTCGGCCTGGGTGTACTGAGAAACCTTTCCTTGCGCCGTGGTCAACGCACTCAAGTCGCTGGGACGATACAACACGGGCACGCCATCACGGCTGAGCTGCACGGTTATCCAGATGGCTTGCGCCTGGTTCTCCAGCGCCAGCGTGATGGCCGGAAGCGTATTCTCTGGTGCATCGGCCGTTCCGCCACGGTGAGCGATAATTTGCGGGCTGGCCCATGCGGTGCTGGAGAGAAGAAGTGAAGCGATAATCATCTTTTTCATGAATGGTTTTCCATTTTTAAAGCATGTAACTAAATGAATTATAAGTGGTTAGTGGCTTGTTTTTGTAACACGCTTTGATGACAGAAGTGAGACGGTAAAACTGCTGACGCATTTTTTGTACTTTGTTATACTGTGGATAATTACAGGTGTGGTGAAGATGATGCGCAAGATAATCCATGTTGATATGGACTGTTTTTTTGCGGCGGTGGAGATGCGTGATAATCCGGCGCTGCGGGATATTCCCATTGCCATCGGCGGGAGCCGCGTAAAGCGCGGGGTGATCAGCACTGCGAACTATCCGGCACGCAAATTTGGCGTACGCAGCGCCATGCCCACCGCGATGGCGCTCAAGCTCTGCCCGCATCTCACCTTATTACCCGGGCGCTTTGAGGCGTACAAAGAAGCCTCCCACCATATTCGGGACATCTTCTCCCGCTATACCTCCCTGATTGAACCCCTGTCGCTGGACGAAGCCTATCTCGACGTTACCGACAGCCTGCACTGCCACGGCTCCGCCACGCTGATGGCGCAGGAGATCCGCCAGACCATTGCCCGGGAGCTCGACCTCACCGCCTCGGCGGGCATCGCACCGGTCAAGTTTCTGGCTAAGATCGCTTCGGATCTCAACAAGCCTGACGGCCAGTACGTCATCACCCCTGATGAGGTTCCGGCATTTATTAAAACGCTCTCTCTTGGCAAAATTCCCGGCGTCGGCAAAGTGTCTGCGGCAAAGCTCGAGAGCATGGGCCTGCGCACCTGCGAAGACGTGCAAAACAGCGATCTGGCGATGCTGCTTAAGCGCTTTGGCAAGTTTGGTCGGGTGCTGTGGGAGCGCAGCCAGGGGATTGATGAGCGTGGGGTCAATAACGAGCGGCTGCGTAAATCGGTGGGCGTAGAACGCACGCTGGCCGAGGACATTCATGACTGGGCGGATTGCGAAACGATTATTATCGAACAGCTTTACCCTGAGCTGGAACGGCGGCTGGCCAAGGTCAAACCGGATCTGCTGATCGCCCGTCAGGGTGTCAAACTCAAGTTCAACGACTTCCAGCAAACCACCCAGGAACACGTCTGGCCGCGACTGAATAAAGAGGATTTAATTGCAACGGCGAGGAAAGCCTGGGAAGAGCGGCGGGCAGGGCGGGGAGTTCGTCTGGTGGGGCTACACGTCACGCTGCTGGATCCGCAGCTGGAGCGCCAGCTTGTATTAGGGCTGTAAAAAAGCCCGGTGGCGTTAACGCATACCGGGCCTACAAATACCGCTTAACCTGTTGGCCCGGCAAACGCAGCGCCGCCGGGCCACAGACGGCGGGTTACTTCACCGGAATAGCTTTCAGCAGCTCGGTCAGCAGGGTCCAGTAATGGCCCACGCTTTCGATATGCACCTGTTCATCCGGGGAGTGCGGACCGGTAATGGTTGGCCCGATAGACACCATGTCCATCTCCGGGTACGGCTTCTTGAACAGACCGCATTCCAGACCAGCGTGGATCACCTGAATGTTCGGCGTGCTGTTGAACAGACGCTGATAGGTTTCACGCACCAGCGCCATCACCGGCGAGGTCGCGTCCGGCTGCCAGCCCGGGTAGCTGCCCTTGGCGGAGGTTTTCGCGCCAGACAGTTTGCCCAGTGATTCCAGCATGCTCACCACGTACTCTTTTCCGCTGTCGATCAGGGAGCGGATCAGGCAGATGATCTCTGCGCTGTCGTCACCCATGGTCACGACGCCGACGTTCAGGGAAGTTTCTACCACGCCTTTCGCCACATCAGAGTTGCGGATCACGCCGTTTGGCGTGGCGTTCAGCAGCTGAACAAAGCGGTCGCGGGACTGTTCAGTCAGCGCGGCTTTATCCGTGGTGACCGCTTCAAGAACCACGTTCAGGTTCTTCTCTTTCGCTTCCAGCTCGTTTTTCAGGATCTCCAGATAAACGGCAGACAGGCTTTTCAGCGCATCGACTTTATCTGCCGCAACCGCCACGGTAGCAAAGGCTTCACGCGGGATCGCGTTACGCAGCGTACCGCCGTTGAAGTCCACCAGACGCAGATCCAGCTCAGCAGCATGACCGGCCAGGAAGCGGGCCAGCAGCTTGTTGGCATTGCCCAGACCTAAGTGAATATCACCGCCGGAGTGACCGCCTTTCAGCCCTTTCAGCGTCAGCTTATAGGTCTGGAAACCGGCCGGGATCGCTTCGCGGGTCAGCGGCAGGGTAGAGATAAAGTCGATACCGCCGGCGCAACCCATGTAGATTTCGCCTTCCTCTTCGGAATCGGTATTGATCAGGATGTCAGCCTGCAGCCAGTTCGCCTGCAGACCAAACGCGCCATCCATACCCGCTTCTTCGGTCATGGTCAGCAGCACTTCCAGCGGACCGTGCTCAACGCGATCATCCGCCAGCACCGCCAGCGCAGAGGCCATCCCGATGCCGTTGTCGGCGCCCAGTGTGGTGCCGCGGGCTTTGATCCACTCACCGTCGATATACGGCTGAATCGGATCTTTAGTGAAGTCGTGGACAGTGTCGTTGTTCTTCTGTGGAACCATGTCCAGGTGCGCCTGCAGCACAACCGATTTACGGTTTTCCATGCCTGCGGTAGCAGGTTTACGGATCAGAATATTGCCAACCTGGTCACGCTCGGCATGCAGGCCCTTTTCCTTCGCCCAGCCCATAATGTGTTCGGCAAGCTGTTCTTCGTGATAAGACGGGTGAGGGATGGAGCAGATCTTGGCAAAAATATCCCACAGCGGCTGTGGCGATAGTTGAGACAGTTCAGACACAGTAAGTCTCCTTGTCGATGCCCTGCAGACAGTGTTGCAGGTCACGGGGTTAGCGGGTTTAGAGTCACCACAAGTCAGACTTGCGAGGTAGGGTTGAGAATACCACTTTCTCTGGCGGCTGGTAGGGGTAAGCAAGTAAAAACTCTGCGCTGAACCGCTTAGCACTGGTTTTTAGTGCTTCAGATCTCTATAATCTCGCGCAACCATTTTCCCCCTCGAACACTTTTTAAGCCGTAAATAAACAGGCTGGGATATTTCACATGAGCGAAAAATACATCGTCACCTGGGACATGTTGCAGATTCACGCACGCAAGCTGGCAAGCCGTCTGATGCCTTCTGAACAGTGGAAAGGCATCATTGCCGTTAGCCGTGGCGGTCTGGTACCGGGCGCATTACTGGCACGCGAGCTGGGTATTCGTCATGTCGATACCGTGTGCATCTCCAGCTATGACCACGACAACCAGCGCGAGCTGAAAGTGCTGAAACGCGCAGAAGGCGACGGCGAAGGTTTCATCGTGATTGATGACCTGGTCGATACCGGTGGCACTGCGGTGGCAATCCGTGAAATGTACCCAAAAGCGCATTTCGTCACCATCTTCGCTAAGCCTGCTGGTCAGCCGCTGGTGGATGATTATGTGATTGATATCCCGCAGGATACCTGGATTGAACAGCCGTGGGATATGGGCGTGGTCTTCGTACCGCCAATCTCTGGTCGCTAATCCTCACATTTTTAACGCCCGGCACCGCCGGGCGTTATTGTTTTCGTCCCTGCCGCGTTACAATAGCCTCCTCTGACGTATCTATAGAGGCAGCGCAATGACCCAGGCGAATCTCAGCGAAATTCTGTTTAAACCCAAATTCAAGCACCCGGAAACCTCGACGCTGGTTCGTCGTTTCAATCCTGGCGTCCCGCCTGCAGTACAATCCGCGCTTGATGGAAAAAACATCCCGCACTGGTACCGCATGGTCAACCGCCTGATGTGGATCTGGCGCGGTATCGATCCCCGTGAAATTCTGGATGTGCAGGCGCGTATCGTCATGAGCGACGCCGGGCGCACCGATGAAGGGCTCTACGACACGGTCGTGGGCTATCGCGGCGGCAACTGGATTTACGAGTGGGCCACGCAGGCGATGGTCTGGCAGCAGAAAGCCAGTCAGGAGCCGGATCCCCTGTTGAGCGGTAAGCACTGGCTGCACGCCTCCAATCTCTACAGCATCGCCGCCTATCCGCACCTGAAAGGTGACGAACTGGCGGAGCAGGCGCAGGCGCTGGCGAATCGCGCCTACCAGGAAGCGGCCCAGCACCTGCCTGGCCGGATGCGCGAAATCAGCTTTACCATTCCAGGCGGCCCGGCGGTCACCGGCTTCCTGCATATGCCCAATGGCGACGGCCCGTTCCCGACGGTGATGATGTGTGGCGGCCTCGATTCCCTGCAAACCGATTATTACAGCCTGTATGAGCGCTACTTCGCACCGAAGGGGATGGCGATGTTAACCCTCGACATGCCCTCGATCGGCTTCTCGTCGAAGTGGAGGCTGACGCAGGATTCCAGCTTACTCCATCAACATGCTCTGAAGGCGCTGGAACAAAACCCGTGGGTGGATCACACCCGGGTGGCGGCATTTGGCTTCCGCTTTGGTGCCAATGTGGCGGTGCGTCTGGCGTATCTGGAGTCGTCGCGGCTGAAAGCGGTGGCGTGTCTGGGGCCGGTAGTACATGCATTATTAAGCGACCCCGTTCGCCAGGGCAGCGTGCCGGAAATGTACCTCGACGTGCTGGCCAGCCGTCTGGGGATGCACGATGCCTCAGACGAGGCGCTGCGCGTGGAGCTTAATCGCTATTCGCTGAAGACTCAGGGCCTGCTGGGCCGACGCTGCCCGACGCCGATGCTGTCCGGCTTCTGGAAAAACGATCCGTTCAGCCCGGAAGAAGAATCCCGTTTAATCACGTCGTCATCTGTCGATGGCAAGCTACTGGAAGTGCCGTTCAGTCCGGTATATGAGAATTTTGACAAGGCATTGAAGCAGATCACACGTTGGATCCATCAGAGATTGTGTTAGAAGATTGCTAATTTTTGGTGGTTTGGTAAAACAGTGGCTTCACAAAAGGAGATCGCAATGACGTTACCGAGTGGACATCCGAAAAGTAGAATGATCAAGAAGTTTATGGCTCTTGGCCCCTACATCCGTGAAGAACAGTGCGAAGAGACGCGCTTTTTTTTCGATTGCCTGGCCGTTTGCGTTAATGTGAAACCCGCCCCGGAGAGCCGGGAGTTCTGGGGATGGTGGATGGAAATGGAAGCGGAAAAATCACGCTTCACCTACAGCTACCAGTTTGGCTTGTTCAATAAAGAGGGCCACTGGCAGGCAACGACCATTAAGGATCCGGAAGTGTTACAGCGTCTTGAGCATACCCTGCGCGAATTCCACGAAAAAGCCCGCGTTCTGCTGGCGAGCTTCGAGCTCAAGCTGGAGCCTGCAGATGATTTCACCAACCAACCGGTGAAGCTGAAGGCGTAACCTTTGCCATAAGCGACAGACATAAAAAAAACCCGGCGCACAGGCAGCCGGGTTTTTTATTATGCGAGTATCAGAACTGGTAGGTCATGCCCACAGCCACGATATCATCGCTGCTTACGCCCAGCGCATTATCGTCATCAATCTGGTTGATTTTATAATCCACGAACGCAGACATGTTTTTGTTGAAATAGTAAGTTGCGCCGACATCAATATATTTCACCAGGTCTTCCGCGCCAATTCCTTCAATATCCTTGCCTTTAGACTGGACATAACCCAGGGACGGACGCAGACCAAAGTCAAACTGATATTGTGCAACCACTTCGAAGTTTTGCGCTTTATTGGCGAAGCCACCTGAAATTGGCGTCATATTACGCGTTTCGGTATACATTGCTGCCAGATAAATATCGTTAGCGTCATATTTCAGACCGGTGCCCCAGGCTTCGGCTTTATCGCCCTGGCCACGCGCCAGCAGGTTCTGAGCATTGGTACGGTCAGAGTTGGTGTACGCGCCGCTGATAGCAAAGTCGCTGCCGCCAAAGTCATAGGTCAGAGAGGTGCCGACGCCGTCGCCGTTCTGTTTCTTGGCTTCGCGGCCTTCGTTTTTGCCCTGATATTGCAGGGTCATATCCAGACCGTCGATAGCACCGAAGAAGTCGGAGTTACGGTACGTTGCCAGCCCGCTTGAGCGTTTGGTCATAAAGTTGTCAGTCTGCCCGGAGGAGTCGCCCCCGAATTCCGGGAACATATCGGTCCAGGCTTCAACGTCGTACAGGGCACCGAGGTTACGACCGTAGTCGAAGGAACCGAAGTCCTTCAGCTTAATACCGGCAAAGGCCAGACGAGTTTTCTGCGTTGCGTCGCTTTCGGCTTTGTTGCCAGAGAATTCTGCTTCCCAGCGACCATAACCGGTCAGCTGATCGTTAATCTGGGTTTCGCCCTTAAAGCCGAAACGCACGTATGTCTGGTCGCCATCTTTGGCGTTGTCATCACTGAGGTAATGCATAGCTTTCACTTTACCGTACACGTCCAGCTTATTTCCGTTCTTATTAAAAACTTCAGCTGCCTGTACAGATGCGGAAGAAACGACGCCCATTACCATCAATGCCAGAAGACTCTTTTTCATTTTCAATCCTGATATTTAAAAACGCGCTAAAATTCGCTGAACAGTAAGCTCATGCTTTTGTTCCGTGAAAAAACAGGAAGGGTTGTAACTTTTTGCAATGAAAGTTTTATGACAATCTCAGAATAATTTTAAATATCTGTGTTTATTTATTTCAGTAATAAAACTGTCAACTTGTGCCGCTACGCTTGCTGATCGCGCGCAACAAAGTGTTTCGCTTTGTGCGAAGGCGGTTGGCAACGAGCGCCAGTCCTGATAAAAAGTCTGATTGATATCATTTCCCTATAGTTAAACGGCAGAGAATCATGAGTGACAGCCAGACGCTGGTGGTAAAACTCGGTACCAGTGTGTTAACAGGCGGATCGCGCCGCCTTAATCGCGCCCACATTGTCGAGCTGGTACGCCAGTGCGCACAGCTGCATGCCGCAGGGCATCGTATTGTGATTGTCACCTCCGGGGCGATTGCCGCCGGACGTGAGCACCTGGGTTACCCCGAACTCCCGGCCACCATCGCCTCCAAACAGCTGCTGGCGGCCGTTGGCCAAAGCCGCCTGATTCAACTCTGGGAACAGATGTTCTCCATCTACGGCATTCATGTCGGGCAGATGCTGCTGACCCGCGCCGATATGGAAGACAGAGAGCGCTTCCTCAACGCCCGCGACACCCTGCGCGCGCTGCTGGATAACAACATCGTGCCGGTCATCAACGAAAACGACGCAGTCGCTACCGCAGAAATTAAAGTCGGCGATAACGACAACCTCTCGGCGCTGGCCGCAATTCTGGCAGGTGCCGATAAACTGCTGCTGCTGACCGATCAGCAGGGGCTATTTACCGCCGATCCGCGCACTAACCCGCAGGCTGAACTGATTCAGGACGTACACGGCATCGACGATGCCCTGCGCGCCATTGCGGGCGACAGCGTCTCCGGTCTGGGCACCGGCGGGATGGGTACCAAGCTGCAGGCTGCCGACGTCGCCTGCCGCGCCGGGATCGACACTATCATCGCCGCAGGCAGCCGCCCGGGCGTGATTGGCGACGTGATGGAAGGCATTTCGGTCGGGACCCGTTTCCACGCCGAAGCCACCCCGCTGGAAAACCGCAAACGCTGGATTTTCGGCGCACCGCCCGCGGGCGAGATCACCGTTGATGAAGGTGCCACCGCCGCAATTCTGGAAAGAGGCAGCTCATTGCTTCCTAAAGGGATTAAAAACGTGACAGGCAACTTCTCACGTGGTGAAGTGATCCGCATCTGCAGTCTGGAAGGGCGCGACATTGCCCACGGCGTCTGCCGCTACAACAGCGACGCGCTGCGCCGCATTGCAGGCCACCATTCACAGCAGATCGACGCCATTCTCGGCTACGAGTATGGCCCGGTTGCCGTCCATCGCGACGATATGATTATTCGCTAAAGGAGCCAGAAAATGCTGGAACAAATGGGCGCAGCCGCCAAAGCCGCCTCGTACAAACTGGCGCTCCTTTCCAGCCGCGAGAAAAACCGCGTGCTGGAGAAAATCGCAGAGTATTTAGAAGCGCAATCCGCTGAGATTTTACGTGCCAACGAGCAGGACTTAGCCGAAGCGCGTGAAAACGGCCTGAGCGAGGCGATGCTCGACCGCCTGGCGCTGAACCCGGCACGGCTGAAAAGCATTGCCGACGACGTGCGCCAGGTGTGCAGCCTGGCCGACCCGGTTGGGCAGGTGATCGATGGCGGACTGCTGGACAGCGGCCTGCGCATCGAACGTCGCCGCGTGCCGCTTGGGGTGATCGGCGTAATCTATGAAGCGCGTCCGAATGTGACCGTGGATGTGGCTTCTCTGTGCCTGAAAACCGGCAATGCCGCCATTCTGCGCGGCGGGAAAGAGACCTGGCGCACCAACGCCGCCACAGTAAAAGTGATCCAGCAGGCGCTGGAAGAGTGCGGCTTGCCAGCCGGCGCGGTACAGGCGATCGAAAGCCCGGATCGTGCGCTGGTCAACGAAATGTTGCGGATGGATAAGTACATCGACATGCTGATCCCACGCGGCGGGGCAGGGCTGCATAAGCTGTGCCGCGAGCAGTCGACGATCCCGGTGATCACCGGCGGTATCGGCGTGTGCCATATATTTGTCGATGAGACTGCCGAGTTTGACCCGGCCCTGAAGATCATCGTCAATGCCAAAACCCAGCGCCCAAGCACCTGCAACACGGTGGAGACGCTGCTGGTACATCAGCGTATTGCCGACACCTTCCTGCCTGCACTCAGCAAGCAGATGGCCGAGCGCGGCGTCACCCTGCATGCAGATGAAAATGCGCTGGCGCAGCTGCAGTCCGGCCCGGCAAACGTGGTGCCGGTAAAAGTGGAACAGTACGGCGACGAGTTCCTGTCGCTGGATCTGAACGTGAAGATCGTCAGCTGCCTGGACGACGCGATCGCCCATATCCGCGAGCACGGCACCCAGCACTCGGATGCAATCCTCACCCGCACGCTGAGCAACGCGAACCGTTTTGTGAACGAAGTGGATTCTTCTGCCGTTTACGTGAATGCCTCCACCCGCTTCACCGACGGCGGCCAGTTTGGCCTGGGTGCAGAAGTGGCGGTCAGCACCCAGAAGCTGCACGCGCGCGGCCCGATGGGGCTGGAAGCGTTGACCACCTACAAGTGGGTCGGCTTCGGCGATGATACGATTCGTGCGTAAATAAAAAAGGGGTGATGCAAAAACAGGCACTTGATTCATAAGGCCATTGACGCATCACCCACTTAGTTTTAACCTTTTGCCCCGTGGTTACATTCGTAACCGGCCTCTCAGGGCCGATATAGCTCAGTTGGTAGAGCAGCGCATTCGTAATGCGAAGGTCGTAGGTTCGACTCCTATTATCGGCACCATTCTAACGTATCTAAGTTTACTCAAGTTCACTGAAACCCCTTATAAGCTGCGCTTTTCCGCCCCTTTAGTATTTTCTACGTCTAATAAAGATCCCTGAAATCTATAGTCGTTTGGGGGTACTTATGGGGGTATTAGCTGTTCGGTCTAAAGGAGGTACCCCCAAGTGAAACTTAACGCCCGGCATGTGGACGCCACCAAGGCTAAAGAGAAGGCTTACAAGCTGGCTGATGGTGGTCTGTATCTCTTGATCAAACCTAATGGTGGCAAATACTGGCGGCTCAAATATCTTGTAGCCTGCAAAGATAATCTGTTGGCGCTAGGTGTATACCCTGTAGTCACTGTGGCCGATGCTCGGTCAAAACGTGAAGAAGCGAAAAGAGGTCTCGATCCGATTGAAGTAAACGAGCGGAGCTGATTGCTCAAGAGACTCAGTTAAACCCGTGGCGATTCAGACCCTTCACCGCTTACCATTGCGATATCTTAACGGCGGCAGTTGATAATGACTGGAAAACACGCGGGTGAACGTCTGTTGAGAGTCAAATCCATACTTACACGCGATATCCATTATCGATTCATTGGTCTCAATAAGATCCTTTGCGGCCAGTCTCAGTTTTTTATCTCTGATGTATTTCCCCAGACTGACCTCTTTTACCTGAAAAAAAAGCCGCTGAAGATGCCACTTAGAGTAGCCCGCCCTGGCTGCAACATCCTCAATCCTCAGCGGTTTATGCAAGTTTGAATCAATCCATAACGTTATCTCGTCGATGATGCCTTCTGTTCTTAACATAAATTGACGCTCATTATGAAAGGGTTACGACATCATCCCGGCCAGGACAATAACGGTTTATTTATAGATTTCTGCCACGCCATGCAGGCGATTCTTGCCAGTAGCCGACACTATTTTGTAGGTACTGGCCCCTTGTTCATCGGCCTTGCGAGAAAGGGCATTCGATAACTCATTCAGCGTATAAGCATTGCTGGCAGAGACCACGCCGATCTTCTCTTTGCCATCGGTCTGGGTAATGTGAACGGCCGCAGATGCGGCATTCATCGTCATGAACCCCATGAAAAGGAGCGTTGCGCGTGTTGCTTTCATGTTGTTTACCTCTTTAACTCAATATCAGCATCAGGTTGTTATTGCCATGGATGTTTCGCCATGATCTTATCTGGCACTATACCGATCCGGGCTGTCAGCAGACTGACGGCGATATGACAGCCATGTCAGTAACGGCGCTAAAAAGGAAACAGCCCATGCTTAAAGAAAACTTCAATGAACTGCAGATCTTCCTTGTGGTCGCCAGGGAGCGAAGTTTTACCAAGGCGGCAGGCAAGCTCGGGGTGTCCCAGTCGGCGCTGAGCCACGCGATGAAAGCGCTGGAAGAACGCTTAAACATCCGTCTTTTGACCCGCACGACCCGCAGCGTTGCCCCCACAGAAGCGGGCGAGAGAATCATTGCCTGCCTTGAACCACGCTTTGCCGATCTCGAGCAGGAGCTGACATCGCTGGTGCAACTGAATGGCACCGCCTCCGGTAATATCCGTTTATCGGCGGGCGAGCATGCCGCGCGGAGTCTGGTCTGGCCAAAGCTAAAACCCTTTCTCAGGCAATATCCGCAAATCAATGTCGAACTGGTGGTCGATAACGGCTTTGTCGATATTGTTGAGGGGCGTTTTGATGCCGGGATCAGACTGGGTGAAAGCGTTAATAAGGATATGGTTGCCGTCAGGATTGGGCCGGATATGCGGATGGCGGTGGTGGGATCGCCAGACTATTTTGCCATCAACCCGGTTCCTGAAACGCCGCACGACCTGCAGTACCATCGGTGTATCAATATGCGCCTGCCGACAGCCGGTGGTCTGTATCACTGGGAGTTCGAGAGGGAAGGGAAGCCGCTACGTGTCAGGGTTGAAGGGCAGGTAACCTTTAATCTGCTGGCAGAAAGAATTGATGCGGTGTTATCGGGTTTTGGTGTCGCCTGTGTTCCAGAGGACAGGGTTGAGGAATATATCCATTCAGGCGAGCTTATTCAGGTTCTGCAGGACTGGTGTCCGTCGTTCCCCGGGTACTACCTCTATTACCCCAGCCGCAAGCAGCATCCTCCCGCGTTTGCGCTGATGATCGATGCGCTGCGGTATTCAGAATAGCGGGCCCACAATACGCCGCGGGCCCGCTTGTGGATTAACGCCCTACGCGCGCCTGATGCTCTGGCGAATAGCGCTCGCCAACGATTTTTACCGTTTCAAGCGCCTGGGTAACCTGAAGCAAATCCTCCTGAGACAGGAGAATCTCAGCGGCACCCAGGTTTTCCTCCAGCCGATGCAGTTTGGTGGTGCCCGGGATAGGTACAATCCAGGGTTTTTGCGCCAGCAGCCATGCCAGCGCGATTTGTGCCGACGTCACCCCTTTCTCAGCTGCCAGCTCACTCAATAACGCCACCAGCTTTTCATTGGCTTCAATGGCCTCAGCGGCGAAACGCGGTACCGTGCTGCGGTAATCATCTTTGCCAAAGGTGGTACCAGACGTAATCGATCCGGTGAGGAAGCCTTTGCCCAGCGGGCTGAAGGGCACAAATCCAATGCCCAGCTCTTCCAGCAGCGGCAGGATCTCTTTTTCAGGTTCGCGCCACCACATGGAATATTCGCTCTGCAGGGCTGTCACCGGTTGGACGGCATGCGCACGACGAAGGGTCTGGGCACCCGCTTCGGAAAGACCGAAATGCTTAACCTTACCTTCCGCAATCAGGTCTTTCACCGTTCCGGCAACATCCTCAATCGGCACATTGGGATCGACGCGGTGCTGATACAGCAGATCAATGACGTCTGTTTTGAGGCGGCGTAACGATCCCTCAACGGCCTCGCGGATATGCTCCGGACGGCTGTTCAGAATCTGCTGCTTGTTGTCCGCACCGAAGGTAAAACCAAATTTGGTGGCAATAACCACGCGATCGCGAAACGGTTTTAACGCATCACCGACAACCTCTTCATTCAGAAACGGGCCATACACTTCGGCGGTGTCAAAGAAGGTCACACCACGTTCAACCGCTCCACGAATAAGTTCGACCGCCTGGCGGGTGTCTGTTGCCGGGCCGTAGCCGTGGCTGAGCCCCATGCAACCGAGTCCGAGGGCCGACACTTCAAGCCCGGATTTACTCAAATAACGTTTTTGCATGTCATACGTTCCTTTTTGCCGTGGCTTAGACGTCGAGTTTGCGGCCTGCCAGCCATTCAACGCGTGCCGGATCGCGATGGGAGAAGAAGGCGCTGGTTGCGGTATCGATCGCGGTAATCTGCAGCATATCTTCTGCACTGAGCTCGAAATCGAGGATATTGATATTCTCTTTAATGCGTTCTTTACGCACTGATTTTGCCAGCGAAACGATGCCGCGCTGGAAGATCCACCGCAGAACAACCTGACCCACGCTTTTGCCGTATTTCTCACCGATGGCGGTTAATTCATGATGCTGGAACAGCCCGTTTTTACCTTCTGCAAAGGGTGCCCAGGCTTCCGGCTGAATGCCGCGGCTTTTCATCCACGGCACGGCATGCAACTGCTGATTGAAGGGGTTTACTTCAATCTGGTTAACCGCAGGGGTCACGGTGTTGAAGGCGATAAGATCGGCCAGTCTGTCCGGATGGAAATTGCTGACGCCAATCGCGCGAATCTTGCCAGCCTGTTGCAGCTCTTCCATGGCACGCCAGGCACCGTGGACATCGCCGTAGGGCTGGTGGATCAGATACAGGTCAACATAGTCCAGCTGCAGTCGGTTCAGGGAACGTTCGAACTGTGCTTTCGCACCGTCGTAGCTCGTGTCCTGCAGCCACAGCTTGGTGGTCACAAAGAGTTCATGGCGTGCAATCCCGCTCTGTTTCAGCGCGTTCCCGACCTGGGTTTCGTTCATATAGGACGCCGCCGTATCAATCAGGCGATATCCCGTGTCGATAGCATCGATGACGGCGCGCTCGCACTCGGCGGCATCCGTCATCTGAAAGACACCAAAGCCCAGCAGGGGCATGTCGAGACCGTTGTTCAGTTTTACCGTTTGCATGACGTTACCCTTCAGTTGTTGTGTCGATAAAGGATAACGCAGAGTGATTTATTTGATTAGAGGGGGTAATTCGCTAGGGTTTATTAGGTGGATTCATTAATTTGAGGGGGCTGAAGGACGGCTTCGTGCCAGGAACGGACATACTGACAGCCTAGAAGTCCTTATCTGAACGAAAAGAATTAATGTCGTTGGGATGGTTTACTTTACAATGCCAGTTTTAAACAGCCTAAAAAACAGGTGATCACGTGCATACCAACATGATTGAATACCTTAATATTTTTATACAGGTTGTTGAGCAGGGTAGCTTCACAAAAGCAGCTGATGTACTTCAGATCCATCGCCCCACCGTGAGCAAAGCTATACAGCAGATAGAGAATGATCTGGGTGTAAAACTCATTCATCGCACAACCCGAAAGTTGAGCGTTACTGCTGAAGGGGATGAGTTCTATCATCATGCCAGGCATGTTCTGGCTGAAGTTAATGACATGATGGCCAGTTTTTCACCGACTCTTCCACCGCGAGGACGCCTGCGACTTGATGTACCCCTGGCGCTGGCGCATGCCATCTTGATCCCTAATCTCAGAGATTTTCGGGCATTGTATCCAGGTATTGAAGTCGTGCTGGTTTCATCGGATAAAAAAACTGATTTGATTACGGAAGGCGTAGATTGCCTTGTCCGCCTGGGCACGCTTCAGGATTCAAGTTTTGTTTCCAGACGTCTTGGTGACATCAGGATGGTTACCTGCGCAGCCCCGTCTTACCTGCGAGAGTACGGTCGGCCGGAAACACTTGCGGATCTGGATCAGCATCGGGCAGTTAACTTTTTTAGCGATCACAGTCGTGAGGTGATGGAATGGAAGTTTATCGAGGACGGGAGTGTCGTTTCGCTGCGCCCTGCGAGCAGTATGCTGGTTGATAATTCTGATATTCTGCTTTCCTGTGGTCTGGCCGGTCTGGGTATTATCCAGGCCACCTTTGACGCCCTTGCCCCCCATCTCTCTTCCGGCGCTCTTGAAGAGGTTCTGACGCAATACCCCTCGGTGTCGAAGCCCGTATCAGTGATGTATCCGGACAGGCGCTATCTGTCTCCAAAAGTACGGGTTTTTATCGACTGGTTCACTGACGTTATGGCCACACAGATCCGCTGAAGCAGGTGGATTGTTAATGGATAATTAATACTGAAGTTCCCTGTCGGCTATTTTTGGTGCGTTTATAACAATGTAGATTGTTCACAAATGATTCGGGCACCTCTTCGGCATTATTCTGAAGATGTACCGTTAACTGACGAGAGCTGAATATGTCTAAAGTTGTTACCTTTAACCGCACCGGTGGTCCGGAAGTGCTGGAAGTTGTTGATATAGAAGTGCCCGCGCCGGCCGCAGGTGAAGTGCAGATTCGCGTACATGCTATTGGTCTCAACCGTGCAGAAATCATGTACCGCAACGGCCAGTATGTTATTGAGCCGGAATTTCCGGCACGTCTTGGTTATGAAGCAGCAGGTGTTGTTCAGGCCGTAGGTGAGAATGTTGAAGAGTTTGCCAGTGGAGATCGGGTAAGCGTGATCCCTTCATTCATGTTTAATGAATACGGCATGTACGGCGAACTGGTCAACGCACCGGTGCACGCTGTCGTTAAGCATCCGGAAAACCTTTCCTTCGAGGAAGCCGCCGCAAGCTGGATGATGTATGTCACCGCTTATGGTGCGCTGGTTGAATATGGCAACCTTCAGGCTGGTCAGAATGTCGTGATCCGCGCAGCATCAAGCAGCGTGGGTCTGGCTGCCATACAGATAGCTAACATGTTGGGTGCTAAACCCATCGCGCTTACGCGCACCGCAGAAAAAAGCGAAATGCTCCTGAAAGCCGGTGCAGCCGCCGTCATTGCAACAGCGGAGCAGGATATGGTTGCTGAAATCAATCGTGCAACAGATGGCGCGGGCGCCCATATTGTTTTTGATCCCGTCGGCGGCCCCGACGTGGCAAAACTGACTCAGGTAATGGCACCGCAGGGCATGTACTTTCAGTATGGCGCGCTCGATAGCCGTGACATGCTTGTGCCTGTATTTGATATTCTCGGTAAGCATCTCACTCTGCGTGGATATGAGCTGTTTGAAATCACGATGGACTCTGAAAAAATGGCGCGCGCAAAATCCTTCGTCACAGAAGGTTTACGAGTCGGCAAACTGAAGCCCGTTATCGATAAAACGTTCCCGCTCGACAAGATTGCAGACGCCCAGCGCTATATGGAGGCCAATGGCCAGGTAGGCAAAATAGTTGTGGTCGTAGAGTAATTCTTACCGCAGTATTTTATTAATGATTTTGCTATAGCCTGGATAATATCCGGGCTTTTTTATCATCCTTAGTGTCTAACCGATGACTCTGGTACTGACATCCAACGTATTGACTTCGATATTCTCCTCTTCAAATTAATGTCCGTTTCACGCTCAGGGCAGTCCCTTTGTGTTGTTTCGGCAGCCATGTGCCAGGAGCGGGCATAACAATGTAAGCAATAGGGAGGCGGTCATGAATTCCCCTTTGTAAAAGCATAAAAACTTAGCTGAACGGCTAACACTGAAAAACCGCACAAATTACCCATTCTGAAATCTTTCATATCGAAGCAAGAACGTTTATCTTTTATCTTGCGCACTAGATAATCAAGCGGCAGAGTATTTAAAACATGAAATCTAAAGCAAATATGGAAACCGGGAAGCAGCTCTCATTTGCCTTGTACGGAGCCGCAAACCGCATGAACAGACTGCATAAACCATTTCTCGACCCGCTGGGCCTGACGTTTCCCCAGTATCTGGTGATGCTTGAATTGTTCTGTGGCACACCACGGGCAGTCGGTGATTTAGGGAGAAAACTCGATATGGATACTGGAACCATCACGCCTCTGCTGAAGCGTCTGGAAGCTGCCGGTAGGGTCAAGCGCACGCGCGACACTTCTGATGAGCGTCGGGTACTCATCACCCTGACTGAAGCCGGAGACGCCCTGCGGGAGGAACTCTGGTGTATCACCGACAAAATCAAAACCGCCTGTCAGCTCAGCGAAGAAGGGCTGGCTCAGCTACGCGACACGCTGAATGATCTGTCTCATCCCGCATCTGAATAAGCGGCATCCCATACCCTCTACAAGCAAGGTAATTATTATGAAGATTGGCATCATTGGCACTGGCCATATAGGTAAAACCCTGGCCCGTAAATTAGCTGCCGCAGGACATAGCGTAAAGGTCGCTAACTCGCGTGGTCCGGAAACGATTGAGGCCGAAACACTTGAAACAGGTGCTCTGCCTGTTAAGGTTGAACAAACCGTCAGCGACGTTGATGTGTTAATACTTTCAATACCGCTTATGCGAATACCTGAGATTTCGCAGCTTGTCCTGAGTCTGCCTTCTGACGTTATCGTGGCTGACACGTCTAATTATTATCCGCACCGGGATCAGAGAATTGACGCTATTGAAGGCGGCCAGGTTGAAAGCCAGTGGGTTGAGGAGCAGTTAGGCCGACCCGTTATTAAAGCTTGGAATGCGATTGGTTCCGGATCTTTTGCAGCCAAAGGCAAGCCAGCATGCGCAGATAGCCGAATCGCCATACCTGTGGCCGGTGATAACAAGGAACATCGCGAATTGATTATGAAATTGGTCAGTGATACCGGCTTTGATGCCTATGACGCAGGCATTCTGGCAGAATCCTGGCGTCAGCAGCCGGGCTCTCCGGTTTATTGTACAGATCTGCATTATGATGAAATACCCGCTGCTCTGGCATCAGCTGAGGCATCCCGTCTGGCCACAAGAAGGGATCTTGCAGCCGCCATATTCCGGGAACGGGCCGGCGACAGCAGAACAAATCCTGATGCTGATTTTGGTGTGAAAGTATCACGTATAATCTTTATGTAAGTGTTAACTGGGCGCTTAAAGAGAGCTTATGGGTTACTAAGGTCTGACGGATATCAGGTCTTAGTGATTAATCTTTGGGACCATCTAATGGCATGAGAGGACATTAATCCGCATATTTGCTGCGGCCCACGGTCGAAACCTGAATTATGCGGCCTGCTTCTCGTTGGCTGGACACACAATTTTTTGTGATGATTTTATTCAGTCAGATAGTCTTTTGTACCATGGGTCTGTACGTCTGCTCCTCGCTCACAGCAGACACTCACGTTTAACAGCTTTCTGCCAGGATTAAGCCTTCATTAATGAAGGCTTAATTTTATCTCCTCCTACTGCAGGTTTTTCTCTTTCAGGAATGTGCTCACCACATCCGCAACCTGCACATTATTCAGATCGGAAAACGGGAAGTGGGTATTGCCTTTGATCCCGACTTCCGGCAGATGGGTTACGGTCACATCCCCGCCATGTTTGTTCACCACATCGCGCCACTCCCGGGCCATCGCCAGCCGCACGCGCCAGCTGTCCTGAGCGGGCATGGCGACCGGTTTATCCGGGATGTTATCGCCATAAATGATCAGCACCGGGATTTTGGTCAGCGCCATAAACTGTTCCATCGGAACAGGTTCACCTTTCAATGTGTCGAACGCGCTGGGCATCGGGGCGGGCAGTTCTGTCTCGGGGAAGACAAAGCTGCTGCCCGGCTCGAAGGCGACAATGGCTTTGACCTTGTCGTTTTTTATCGCCGTGTACCAGCCCGGTCCGCCGCCCTGAGAGTGGGTGAAGAGAATAGCCGGGCCGGATTTATCCACCACTGCCGACATGGCGTCAGAAATCACATTGAGATCAAAGGGTCCGGTGTTGGGCGTCATCTGGCGGAAATATTGGTTCAGGGCTTCTTTATCGTGCGAGAACTGAACGTCTTTAAAATAGTCGGGCCAGACGCCCACGCGGAACTGGTTAAACCACAGCTGTTCATCCGCTTTTGGCGTCACGGTGGATTCCACCGTACTGCGGCCCGCATTGCCGCGCCGGGGTTGATCGACAAGCCAGGTGGAGAACCCGCGCCGCAGGAAAATGTTCTGGAACCCTTCACGACCGTCCGGGGTACGTTGCCAGGTGCGGGAAGACTGGCCCGCACCGTGCAGCATGACGATCGGGTATTTGTGCGGATTTACCGGGATTTGATAGACCACAGAGGCATGATCGCCGTGATACGTTTGACCGGCAGGTTCCAGCGGCTTTTTCGCGTCAAATTTCCCCGGTGCGGTCATGATAGTGCCACCAGCAGAAAAGCTCCCCTGTTCCTGAATAACCAATGGCTCGGCATAGACCGAATGAGCCATAAGGCCACCCGCCATCATGCAACTGACCAGCGTTTTTAAAAGTGTCTTCAAGTTATTTCCTCCTATTAATAAATCAGCCGCGTAGCGTCTCTAACCAACGGGTGACTGTTTCTGTGGTTCTCCGCTCCTGATCGCATTCAATGACCAGCGGTTTTTCGCGGCGCGCGGCAGGAGCCAGACTTGCAAGGATATTGTCGCTGTCACCTTTACCGTAGCCGCCATGAGTAATGAAAGGGATGAGGAATTTGCCCGCCAGGTTGTGGCTGCTAAGAAAAGTTTGCACGACAGGTGGCACGCTGGTCCCCCAGATAGGAAAGCCTAAATACACCGTCTCATAGCGTGAGATATCGGCGACGCTATTTTTTAGTGCTGGTTTTATTCCCCGCTCACGCTCATTTTTCGCCTGTTCAACGGTCTGAAAATAGTCCTCCGGATAAGGTGCGGCCGGTTCGATTTCAAACAGATCGGTTTTCAGGCTGCGATGAATGACGCCTGCAATCACCCGCGTATTCCCGCTGCGTGAAAAGTACGCAACCAGAATACGGCTATTGCCCTGAACGTTTGTGGTTCCGGTCGCCGCTGACGCCAGCGAGACATTCGCCAGCGTCAGCCCAGCCAGGGCGGTAATCAACATTCTGCGGGTGGGATCATGCGCCATACCGAGCTCCTAATTGTTTGCCAGCGCCTGCTGCAGCGCACTGTCCGCCCGCGTGGCGGCATCATTTTCGCCGTGTTCACGCAGGACCTGTACCAGCTGGCGTAGCTGCGCTGCCGTCAGCCCGACCCGCAGGCTGGCCCGCATATGCGACAGCAGCTGGGATTCCACGCCCGGCGTGGCGGCTAAGGCGCCAACCGTTGCCAGCTCGCGGCTTTGCCAGTCGAGGTTATCGCGGGCAAAAATGTCACCGAACAGATGCGTTTGCAGGAACTGATTAATCACTGGTGCAAAATCAAAGAGCGGCCCCTGCACCGGCGCGCCTGAGATTGTGGTCTGGTTTGCGGTGCCGACGCGACGCAGTTCATCCCCGACGGGGATCGGGCGGGTGGGTTCTTTGCCCTCAACGTCCTGAATGCCGCGCTGCTTGCGCGCCTCAACCACTTTCATCAGCTCATTCAGCGCATTCAGGCTGCGCGGGAAGCCGGTATAGGCATACAGCTGGACGAGAATCTCTTTCGCCTCGTTGAGGGTGAGCCCGGCGTCCAGACCTTGATTCAACGCGGCATTCAGTTTAGCCATCTGGCTGCTGGCCATTGAGGCTGCAATCAGCGGGATCGCCTGCTGGCGTGCCGATAGCACGTCTGAAACGGTGTGTGTCGTCATCTCTGTGGCTCCTTTGGTGGCGGGTGCAGCCTGAGCCGTGAATGCAAAGCCGAAGGTCAGCAGTGCCGCGGCCGTGAGTGCCTTAATGGGCGTGGTATTGTTCATCTGTCACCTTCTCCATCCAGACCACGTTTTTGCCATCCACATTTCCGGTAATGGCCAGATGCGTCATCGCGCTGCCCGGTGCCGCGCCGTGCCAGTGTTTAACCCCGGCAGGACATAAGACAACGTCACCCGGACGAATCGTCTGTACCGGCTGGCCCTCCTGCTGCGTCAGCCCCACGCCAGCCGTCACAATCAACCGCTGACCTGCCGGGTGGGTATGCCAGGCGGAACGCGCCCCCGGCTCAAAGGTGACGTATGCCCCTGAAACGTTGATGTCGTTATCCGCCTTGAACAGCGGATCAACCCGCACGCGCCCGGTAAAATTCTCCGCAGGTCCATTCAGCGCATTCTGGCTGCCGGCGGGGGCAATGTGGACGGCAGCACTTTGCTCTGCGGCCCAGGAGGAAAACGTAAAGAGGGGCAGTAACAGCCCGAGGTAACCTAAATGTCGAGTCATGCAAAGCGTCCTTATCGTTAAAAGGGGATGGCCTGTCATGATTCTAAAGACGGGGGGATGTCGTCAGGCTGACGACCCCCTGACAATTGTGTCAGTTTGCTCAGTTAACGCGAGCGTCAGGCCGAAGGTGTTGATACCGGCTTCGCTACGCGCAAAGACGTCACCCCGATGCATAATGGCGACGGCGCGAACGATCGATAACCCCAGCCCGTGATGGGTATCGCTTTTGGCGCGTGAAGAATCCACCCGATAAAACCGTTCAAATAGCCGATGTAAATGCCCCGGCGCAATGGGATCGCCTGGGTTCGACACCTCAACGCAGGCCTGATTGTTGTTCTCGCTTAAGCGCACGGTGATCGTGCTGTGGGATGACGAATGTCGGGCGCTGTTTTCCAGTAAGTTGGCGAGAGAGCGGTGGAACAACCGGCGATCGATCCGGGCGGTCACGTCGCCTTCAACGTTCAGCGAGAGCTGTTTTTCCGCAAAGGACGGCTCAACGTATTCCGCCGTTTTAAGGGTCTCTTCGCGCAGGGAGACCTGCGTCAGCTGGGAGGCATGCTCCCCCGCATGGGCATGGGACAGAAAAAGCATGTCGTTAACAATCGAGGTCATGCGTTCAAGCTCTTCGAGGTTGGAACCGAGCAGCTCCTCCAGCTCGTCGTACGAACGTCGGCGCGACAGGCCCAACTGCGTCTGTCCAATCAGGTTGGTCAGCGGAGTGCGCAGCTCATGGGCCACGTCGGCGTTAAAACTTTCGAGCTGCCGCCAGGCGACCTGCTGGCGCTCCAGCACGCCGTTAAATGACGAGGCGAGCTGCTGTAATTCTTCCGGTAAGGCGGTGGTGTCCAGCCGCTGGCCATGATCGCCCGGGGCAAGATGCTGCGCCTGTTTGCTGAGCGTCCCCACCGGGCGCAGGCCGATCCGTGAAACCATATACCCCAGCAGTGCGACGATAAACACCCCCAGCGCGGCAATTATCAGCAGGGTGCGGGTGAACGCCTCCAGCGTGCCCATGTACGGCGTGGAGTCGATGGCCACCACGTAGCGCAGCGCGGGCCTTTCACCATTCGCCGGAATAGTTTTCACTAAGATGAAAAGCGAGCATGCGCCTTCCGATGCCCCGGGCACTTTGTTAAAACCTTCCTGCAACGCCGACCACTCAACGCCCACCGGTGGCGTTCCGCCCACGCTGAACTGGGGGTTATCGCTCACTATCCAGTAGCGAACCCGCTCACCTTCAGAGTTGGTTAACACGGTGAATTTATTGGCCAGCACCGACCAGCCCTCCGCCGAGGTGCGCGCGGTGATCCACGGGCTCATCAAGGATTCCCGAAACAATAGCTCGTTGTGCATCTGCTTTTGCAGCGAGTCGTGCAGGGAGCTGCGCAGCAGAATGCCGATGACGGAAACGATCAGCAGCGCGGATAACGCAAACATCAGGGCCAGATGAACCGAAATCGCGCGCTTAGCCATGTTTGTCTCCAGGTCTGACTTCGAGGACATACCCCATACCGCGCACGGTATGCAGTAATTTCACGTCGAACGGGGCATCCACTTTGGCCCGCAGGCGTTTAATGGCGACTTCCACCACGTTGGCATCGCTGTCAAAATTCATGTCCCACACCTGCTCGGCAATCATCATCTTGGAGAGGATTTCCCCCTGATGACGGGCCAGCAGGCTCAGCAGTGAAAACTCTTTGGCGGTCAGTTCCAGACGCGTGCCGCGACGAAACACCCGGCGAGCCAACAGATCGAGATGCAGATCGTGGATTTGCAGCTGGGTGATATCCGCGCCATCCGTTGCGCGGCGGCGCACCAGCGCCTGAATGCGCGCCACCAGCTCAATCAGCGAGAAGGGTTTCGGCAGATAATCATCCGCGCCAAGCCGAAGCCCTTTGACGCGCTCGTCAACCGACCCCCGGGCAGAGAGCATCAGCACCGGGGTCTGTTTACTGGCCCGCACCCCTTCCAGCACCCGGTAGCCATCCATGCCCGGCAGCATCACGTCGAGAACGATCGCATCGTAGTCGAACTCCAGCGCGTAATGCAGACCTTCGGCCCCATCCGCTGAGACATCGACCGTAAACCCGGACTCGCCCAGCGCGCGGCTGAGATAGGTTGAGGTTTTTTCTTCATCTTCGACTAAAAGTAATCGCATGCCGTATGACCCATCCCGCTCTGTATGTGCTTTTACCTGGTAAGACTATCCTCTGATCACCAACATCAAGCTGACCGTTAGCTGACAAAAATGTTATCCAGCCGTCACCCTGGTGACAGTCCGCTCTCCCTAATCTGAGGCCACGAGCCATCACTTATCGGGAGAACCCATGAAATTCATTCTATTCACCGCCATGCTGCTGACGGCAATGGCCAGCGTCACCTCCGCCAGCGCGGCGGATTACAAGAAGAACCCGTTTACCCTCGTCTACGACGGCGCCATCACCGAGAACGTCACAGGCAAGGTCAACATCCATCCGGTGAAGTACGACCTGCATGGCATCCAGATTGCCGCCAATGTCTATACGCCCGCTGACTACGATCCCGCCAAAAAATACCCAACGGTGGTGGTGGCCCATCCGAATGGCGGCGTGAAAGAGCAGGTCGCCGGACTGTATGCGCAGCGTCTGGCCGAACACGGATACATCACCATTACCGCCGATGCGGCTTATCAGGGTGCCAGCGGCGGAATGCCTCGCAGCGTGGATAAACCCGCCAACCGCATTGAGGATATTCACGGCATGGCGGACTACATCAGCCAGTACCCCGGGGTGGATACCGCCCGCATCGGCCTGCTGGGCATCTGCGGTGGTGGGGGTTACTCACTGAAAGCCGCCCAGACGGATAAGCGCTTTAAAGCACTGGCAACGCTGAGCATGTTTGACTCGGGTCGCGTGCGTCGCAATGGTTATCAGGACTCACAGATCGCCACGATTCAGGACCGACTGAAGCTGGCCAGCGAGGCGCGCGCCAAAGAAGCCGCTACCGGCGACGTCAGCTATTCCGGTGACGCCAACCTGACCGATGCACAAATCGCCAAACTGCCGTTTGAACTTTACCGCCAGGGCTACGCGTATTACTGGAAAACGCACGCCCATCCCAACTCCACGTTCCGCTATACCACCAGCAGCCTGCTGGATTTGATGCGCTTTGATGCGCAGAGCAATATGGATCTCATCAATCAGCCGCTGCTTATGATGGCCGGTACGAAAGCCGACTCGCTGTACATGACTGAAAGTGCCTACAAGCTGGCCACCGGCACACAGAATAAAGAGCTGTTCCTGATCGACGGCGCAACGCATATCGAAACCTACTGGGTTCCTCGCTACGTTGAGCAGGCGATGAATAAGCTGGATACCTTCTTCGATAAGAATATTTAACGCGGTAGCGGCGCTTCAGACGATTAGGTCAGCATAGCGAAAGGGGGGTGAAAGATAATTACGTCCAATGAATAGGCGTTATGAATGACATTCATAAACCTGTTGTGCCGCACGTAAATCTGCGAGGGTATCGATGTCGAGCACGATGCCGTAGTCGGAGAGGGAAATGTCTTTGACCTCTCCCTGCTGTCGGGCGCGCATCACAATCTGTTTTGCGCCCCTATCGCCTGACAGGGCCCGCAACGCCGGACCGTATTCGCGCCGAAATCCCACCGGATGGCCCTGTTGCTGGTGGTAGTGGGGAACCACAATCATGTTTTCCGCCAACCCGTCGGCGACGCGCTGCAAAGAGTGGGGCTGAACCAGGGGGAGGTCGGCAGGCAGAATTAACCATCCCGGGGCGTGGCGCGTTGCCTGGACGCCAAGGGCAACAGACTCGCCCATGCCCCGCGTCCCGCCCTCCGGCCTGACCAGATACCACGGCAGATGCGCGGCGTCGACGGCCTGAATCACCCGCGTCAGGACAGATTCTCCGCCCAGCAGCGCATCAAGTTTATGGCTCATGCCGCCGGACGCAATAAACCGTTCACCGCGTCCGGCAGCAAGAATAATCACCACCGGCGAGGCCATTATCCCTCTCCCTGACGCAGCCGCGCCGCCGCCACATCCGCCAGAATCGACAGCGCCAGGCTGCGTGCATCCCGGGCTTTAGGGAAGATGCCGATCGGGGCCCTGATCCGGTCGATCTCTTCCTCACGCCAGCCAAGATCGCGCAGTTTTTGCCGGCGCAGGCCATGCGTCCGCTGGCTGCCCAGCGCGCCGATGTAAAACGGCCGGGCGTCGCGCGCGGCCTGCAGAACGGGCAGCTCGCGATCCAGATCGTGCCACAGCAAGATCACCGCCGTGTCCACATCAATCGCTACAGCGCTGTGCGCAGAAAAAGGGTCGGGGGCCACAATGTCATAGCCTGCCGCTGCAGCCAGCTCAGCCGTGGCCTGGGCTTCAAGCGATCGTCCGTGGATCATCAGCTGCACGCCCGGGTGATAGCCAATCTCGATCCCGCCGTGATGCCAGCCGGTGCGGGTTAACGCAGGCAGACAGGAGAGCCGTTGCGTACGCGGGACGTAGCGCAGGCCAGCCGGCTGGCGCTGCTCCAGACGATTAAGGACCGCCAGCAGCGGCTGCGCCGAGCGCAGCTTATGAATGGCCAGCGTAATCCCGCCCCCGCAGGGAAGGACAATGTCGAACCACGGCGATCCCTGCCCGTATCGCACCTCGCGATCCCGTCCGGAGGCGATCGCCTCCAGCGCTTCAAACGCCGCTGCCGCTTCAACGCAGCCCCCGGAGACGAAGCCGCAATACTGACCGTCGTCGCGCACCACCATCTGCGCACCCAGCGATCGCGCCGCGCCGCCGCGAATGGCAACCAGCGTCACCAGCGCAGCGTCTTTGCCGGACATCAACGCCTCGACCGCGAAGCGCAGTATTTCGCTGCTGTCGTCCGTCAGAAATGCCGGTTGCGGGGTACACAGGCGCTCGTCCGCCAGGCCAGTATGAGAGTAGGGCATCGTTCCTCCTTACACCACGTCCGGCAGGGCGCTGAGTAGCTTATCCAGGGTAATGGGATAGTCCCGGACTCTCACCCCCGTTGCGTTATAGACTGCATTGGCGATGGCGGCACCCACCCCGCATAAGCCGAGTTCACCCACCCCTTTGGCTTTCATCGGGGAGGAGATGGGGTCGGTATCCTCGAGGAAAATCACCTTCTGCTCGGGAACGTCGGCATGAACCGGGACTTCATACCCTGCCATATCGTGATTAACGAAATAGCCTAGCCGGGTATCGACGGCCAGCTCTTCCATCAGCGCGGCGCCCAGCCCCATGGTCATCGCCCCAATCACCTGGCTGCGGGCGGTTTTTGGATTCAAAATGCGACCGGCGGCGCATACCGCCAGCATCCGGCGTACCCGCACCTCCCCGGTCGCGCTGTCCACGCCCACCTCGACAAAATGTCCGGCAAACGTCGACTGCTGATACTGCTTCGCCAGATCGCCAAACTCGATACTGTCTTCGGCGCTCAGCGGGCCGCTGGCGGCAGCCTCGGCAATGCTCGCGCTGCGTGAACCGCTGATTATCTTCCCGTCACTGAATTGCGCCTGGTTCGGATCAAAACCCAGCTTCGCGGCAACCGCTTCACGCAGCTTGATGCAGGCGGCGTACACCCCGGCGGTGGAGGTGTTTGCGCCCCATTGCCCGCCGGAACCGGCCGACACCGGGAAGCTGGAATCCCCCAGATGCACTGCCACTTTTTCCAGCGGCACGCCCATCATTTCAGCCGCCGTCTGGGCGAGGATGGTGTAGCTCCCGGTGCCGATGTCGGTCATGTCCGTCTCCACCGTCACCTTGCCGTCGGCATCCAGATGCACCCGCGCGGCGGATTTTTCTAACAGGTTGTTGCGAAAACCGGCCGCTACGCCGATCCCCACTCGCCAGCGCCCATCCTGCACCTGGCCGGGCGTGGGATTACGATCCTTCCAGCCAAACTGTTCTGCCCCCGTTCGCAGACACTCAACAAGCTGGCGGCGGGAGAAAAAACGTTCCGGGTTGGCGGGATCCACCTGGGTGTCGTTGAGGATGCGAAACTCAACCGGATCGATACCCGCTTTTTCCGCCAGCTCATCAATGGCGATTTCAAGCGCCATCAGGCCCGGTGCTTCACCGGGGGCGCGCATGGCGTTGCCCTCGGGGAGATCGAGTGTTGCCAGCCGCAGACCGGTATGGCGATTGGCCCCGGCGTAAAGCAGTTCGGTCTGCTGTACTGCCGTCTCCGGCGTGCCGCCAGGCAGATTACCGGACCAGCTATCGTGGGCGATGGCGGTAATTTTCCCCGCTGCGTCGGTCCCGATACGGATGTGCTGAATAGTGGCCGGACGGTGGGTGGTGTTATTGGGGATAGCCGGTCGCGGGAGCATCACTTTCACCGGGCGCTTTACCGCGCGGGCCGCCAGCGCGGCCAGTAGGGCGTCGCTGCGCAGGAACAGCTTGCCGCCAAACCCGCCGCCGATGTAGGGCGACAGAATGCGAACGTTCTCCGGGGCGATCTTCAGGGTTTTAGCCAGATCGGAGCGACACCAGTCGATCATCTGGTTCGAGGTCCAGACGGTCACCTTATCAACTTCCCAGACGGCCATCGACGCATGCGGTTCCATCGCCATATGGCTTTGATCGGGCGTGGTATAGGTAGCATCTAGCGTCACCGCCGCGGCCGAAAAAGCGGCCTCAAAATCCCCGGTGTTTTTGTCGGGCGTGTCCTCTGGCGGCGCCTTGACGGTCGGTTTTGCATCGGAGAGTGAGTAAGCGCCAGTGTCGCGGCGATAGGTCACCTGCACCAGCGACGCCGCCGCGCGGGCCTGCTCGAACGTCTCGGCAACCACCAGCGCCACGGCCTGATGGTAATGTTCGATGGTTGGGCCGCCCAGCAGCGTGGCGGTGTTTTTATCCCCTTTACCGAGCGCGCCCGCGTTGCTGGCGGTGATCACCGTTAATACACCCGGCGCGTTTTTCGCGGCATCTGTTTCGATGGCGGCGATCCGCCCTTTGGCGATTGCCGAACCGACGACATAGCCATAGGCGGCATTGGGTGCCTGTTCATGCCACTCGTAGGCGTAGTGCGCCGTGCCGGTGGTTTTTTGCGGACCGTCAATACGATCGTGCGGCTGGCTGACCACCTTAAGCTGGTCAATGGGGTTTTCCCCTGCCGGTTTATCAAATTTCATGCCTGAGCCCTCGCTTCTGTCAGCACGGAGGCAAGCGTTCGCTTCGCCAGGGTTAATTTGAATGCGTTTGCAGGCGTCGGGTGTGCGCTGGTGAACAGCGCGTCATACACCGCCTGCGCGCCCTGCGGGAGCAGTGCATCGGCTTCAGTCATCCGCCACGGTTTATGCGCCACGCCGCCGAGCGCCACCCGTCCGCTACCGTCCGGCTGGACAATCGCAGCGACCGATACCAGCGCAAAAGCGTAGGAGGCGCGATCGCGCACCTTGCGGTAAATGTGTTTCCCGCCCGCGGGCGGCGGCAGGGTGACGGCGACGATAAGCTCGCCTGGCGTGAGCGTGGTTTCGAGATGGGGCGTTTTCCCCGGGGCGCGATAAAAGTCCGCCACCGGGATGGTGCGTTCTTTTCCGTCCGGTGTGATGGTTTCTACCACTGCATCCAGCAGCCGCATGGCGACGGCCATGTCGCTCGGATGGGTGGCAATGCAGGCTTCGCTCACCCCAACGACCGCATGCTGACGGCTAAAGCCTTCCAGCGCCGCGCAGCCGCTGCCGGGCAGGCGTTTATTGCAGGGCTGGTTGGTGTCGTAAAAATAGGGGCAGCGCGTACGCTGCAGAAGATTACCCGCCGTGGTGGCCTGGTTGCGCAGCTGACCGGACGCCCCGGCAAGCAGCGCGCGGGACAGTACGGCGTAGTCACGCCGGACGCGATCGTCAGCCGCCAGATCGGTGTTACGCACCAGCGCCCCGATACGCAAACCGCCCCCATCAGTGGCGGCAATGTTATCCAGGCCCAGTCCGTTGACGTCGATCAGGTGGGTCGGGGTCTCAATCTCCAGCTTCATCAGGTCGAGCAGATTGGTGCCCCCGGCGATAAATTTGGCCCCGCGTGTGCGCCGGGCGCTGGCGGCGGCCTCGGCCGGGGTTTTTACGCGCTCATAGGTAAAGGCTTTCATGATTTGAGCCCCCCGGCGGCGTCTTCAATGGCGGCAAGAATATTGGCGTATGCGCCACAGCGGCAGATATTGCCGCTCATGCGCTCGCGGATCTCGTCCGCGGTCATGTCAGGATGGGAAACCAGATCGAGCGTGACGTGGCTGGGAATGCCCTCCTTGATCTCTTGCAGTACCGCCACCGAAGAGCAGATCTGTCCTGAGGTACAGTAGCCGCACTGGAAACCATCATGTTTGATAAACGCCGCCTGCATCGGATGGAGATTGTCAGGCGAACCCAGCCCTTCGATGGTGGTAATGTCGGCATCCTGATGCATCACCGCCAGCGTCAGGCAGGCGTTGATCCTGCGGCCATTCACCAGCACGGTACAGGCCCCGCACTGCCCGTGGTCGCAGCCTTTTTTCGTGCCGGTCAGATGCAAATTTTCACGCAGCGCATCCAGCAGCGTGGTACGTGTATCCACCTCCAGCTGCTGGCTTTTGCCGTTTACGCGCAGGGTCAACGGTAGGATTTCCGGCGGAGGCGTGACGGCGGGTTCGCCTTCGGCCAGCGCTGAATGCGGATAAACCGCCACCGTTGCTGCCGTGGCCGCACTCACTTTGAGTAGGGTCCGACGGGTCAGACTGAAATCACCCCGATGGTCTTCAGGATGTTCGCCTTGGTTGCTCATACCAGGCCTCCGGTATTCAAAAGGGGAAAAGAACGAGAAGGGGTGCAACGATGCTGTCTGTTTTTTAAACGTTAAGCATAGTCGGCGAAGTGGGTGGGATTATTCTTAAAACCTGAATGCGGTGATGAGCGGGACTGATTAATGAATGATGGTGAAGGGTGGGATGAGCGGGGCCTGGATAAACAGTGCCAGTATCAGTTAAAAAGCCATCTCCCAGCGGCGGCTGATTCAGCAAACATCCTGACGGTTAAAGGTAGGCGTTTAGCGTCTATATCTTCCCGCTTTGCTTTAAACCAACGTGTCAGCAAAGGGGTATTTTGCCACGGAAAATAACAAGACCACCTGACAACCGACAGGTCTACATTAAAGGTTTGCTCAAACGCGTGCAGGGCATCATGCAGATCGTCACCAGGTGCATCGAATAGATCTGAATCGAGTTCCAGAGGGATCTCTTCCCCATTTCCGCTAAGATAGCCGGGGATTTCTTCCCGGAATAGCGCTAATACCTTGTCATGAATGGTACTCATCAGAAGTATGTCCACGGTATCCGGTCGTTGGGACGGGCAATCAGATTATATTTTGCCTGAGTTTTCCTGGAAACTTGATAAATGGAGTTTACCAGACCTATCCATCCCAACCAGGGAACGTAACGGGGAATGACAGCAGCGAGTTTGGTGGTCTTTTGCATTCTCACGCCAACAGGGGTCAGAACTCTTATACCGAAAGGCACGCGTGCATCTCGTAATAGCATTCTTCCGTATTTGGAAATAACACTTGTGCCCTTGAGGGCTTCACCCGGTTTCGTTCTGGTATTTAGCCAGGGTTGCCCTGCGAGAATCGCAGCACCTGATTCAATACCGAGCTCCAGCTCATCACAAAATTGTTCGAGAAAAATCACGTCAAATAATTCACCGGGAGATAATTGATGTTGTCCGTGATAGAAATAGGTTCCATTAATTTCTTCAATAGTGTCCATTGACTCACCTATGCAGTCTGGCGCTCGTTCCATGCATCTTTAAATATTATATTTCCATCACAATGCTTCCAGGTGATTTTCTCATAGCGCAATTCAACCGTCTCCAGATGGTTATTGTTTTTATCCTCAGGCGCTGCCATGGTGGGGGATATAGAGACAATTCGAACGCCTTCAAGCAGCATATTGAAATACTCTACCTCCTGACCGCCATCATTTATTTTGTACCATTTAATCTCGGCAGATTTCAGATTCTGACCGGTTGAAACAGCTTTGTAGAGATAGGGGCTTGAGTAATCGAACTCTTTGACAATGATCATCGGTGAGTGCTGACGCGGGCCTGTTGGTTTACCTGTGAGGCTATCAGTCGGGATAGATAGGTTATGGTGAAATCCTTTAAATTCTATGCTGTTTTCTCTTCCTGAAATATCGCAGCCGCCTTTAATCAGTGCGCCACCGTCGTCATAGATCCACAAATTACCCGGAATAGCCATTTATTCATTTCCCTATAAGATACCGTTGAGACAGTATAATGATTAATGGCTGATTGGCAATAAATGGATGTCAGAGGGCGTGTTTATAAATGAGAGTAATATGAGTGATGATGTCATAACCTGAATAAATATTATTAGATCACCATTGGTGATTTAAAGGTTATAGCGCCCGTACTTGCCGGGGAAGTTTTTATGAGGTTGCTTATTTTTGGGTTAGATGTGAGGTAAGTATATAGATTATGCCGTTTACCTTTACAGGAAGAGTTAATTCATTCCTGTAAAATAGTTTCTGCATACGCCATTACAATTTTCAGTTTTCATTTGGTCTTAAGCATTTTCTATTTACGTCATTGCCTGTTAAACGCGCCAGACGCTCCCGCATCTGGCGCATTACCTCCTTACCAGTAGCGCTCCCACACCTGGCGTACCCGCGTCAGTGCTTCGAGGTAGAAGTAATCCCCCCAACTGCAGCACTCATCCACCCCAATGCCCGCGGGCAGGTGATAAACCGAATGCTTCAGCAATCCTTCGCACGCGTCATCGTCTTCCGCCAGATAATGGTCCGTCAGCGACTGCACCATCCGCAGCGCCATCTCCTCGTAATGGGCACGATGCTCATCCAGTGCAGGCAGTACGTTGACCAGCTCGAACAGGCCGCAGGCGGCGATGGCGGCTGCCGAGCTGTCGCGTACCGCGTCGGTGCCCAGCAGGGCTAAATCCCAGTGGCACACGTCATCTTCCGGCAGGCGATTGATAAAATAGTGGCTCAGGCTGCGGGTCAGTTCGACCAGCTGTTTATCTCCGGTGTAGAGATAGCTGAGCACAAAGCCATAGATGGCCCACGCCTGGCCGCGCGACCAGCACGACGTATCGCTGAACCCCTGATGCGTATCGCCAAAGCGCGGCTCGCCGGTCACCACGTCCATGTAGAAGGTGTGAAAGGTCGAGGCATCCGGACGCACGATATACTTTGCCGCCTGCTGCGCATGCGCCGCTGCGGCCTGAGCATAGCGTGCATCCCCGGTCTGCTGGCTGGCCCAGTACAGAAGCGGCAAATTCATATTGCAATCAATGATCATCCGCCCCTGCTGCGCCGGGTCGCTTAAGTCTCCCCACGCCTGAATAATGCCGGCCACCGGGTGATAGCGCTCCATCAGGATGTCGGCCGCCTGCAGCGCGGTCTGGCGGGCGCGTTCATTGCCCGTTAAACGCCAGGCGTTAACGCAGGAGAGCGAATAGAGAAAGCCCAGATCGTGGGTTGCCGTTTCAACGCGCTGCGCCAGTCGCTCGGCAAAAGAGGGCAGATACCGCTCCGCCGCCTGACGGTATTTGTCATCACCGGTGAGCTCCCAGGCCAGCCACAGCTGCCCGGTCCAGAAGCTGGTGGTCCACTGGGTATTTTCGGACGGCGTCCATTTGCCGCCTTCGCAGGCTTCATTCGGGAAGCGATCGCCCATCGCAACGATGGTCTTATCCAGCCTGCGGGTGATGCGTTCTATCGCCTTATCCACCTTGCGGCGCAGCAGCAGGCGATCGACCTGGTGCAGTTCAATGGGGCGCAGTGACTCGGTCACGGCATGAGCAGTGACTAATGAACGGGTCATAAAGTGTCCTTAGATTAGTGTTTTACCGGTTCGACCGGTGAGGGTTTCAGTTCCGGGGAAAAGCTGCCGGTCGCGCCGCGTACAGACCGACACGGTGAGAGGGTGAAAGCGGAGATAAGGGTGAACAGCAGGGCGCAGCCGCCCATTATCAGGTAGGTCTGTTCGAAGCCAATTTTCTCGTACAGATAACCTGCAGGCGGCGCCACCACCACGGAGCCGACGTAAACCATCGCCTGATAACCCAGCAGGTACATGGTGGCATTCACTTTTTTATGGAAATGCTCGGCGATGTATTTGAAAACCGAAATCAGCAGCAGCGCGATCTCAACGCCGTACAGCGGCTTGATAATTGAGATGATCAGCGGGTCCGAGGTCAGCCCCGAAGCGATCAGGCGTATCCCCACCACCAGGCCACACAACAGCAGGCCTTTTTTGGCCCCGAAGTGATTCACCACCGCCGGGATAAACATCATCATCAGAAACTCAATGCCCGCCTGCAGAGTACCCAGATAGCCGTACCACGCGTTGCCCTGCTGTTTGGTCTCGAAAAAGGAGACGAAGTAGCGGGGGAACTGCTGCTCGGCGACAAACATCATCCACGCCACACCGGCCACATACAGGCTGAACATCCAGAACTTCTGCGTTTTCAGCAACGCAATCACGTCGGCAAAGACAATGCGGCTGTCGGCAATGACGTTGTTATGGCGCAACTGCTCGTCGCCAATTTTCAGGCTCATCAACACCAGCAGCATCAGTACCGAGGTCCCGCTGCTGAGCAGAAAGTTAGCCAGCGGGGTGATGTTAAACAGCACTCCCGACACCGAGGCGGCCAGCGCCCAGCCGAGAGATCCCCACATGCGGATCCGGCCAAACTCCAGGTTATACAGCCGGCTAAAGCGATCGGCATAGGATTCCGCCGCCGCGACGCCGGCATACCAGCCGAGGCTCAGCCAGAACGCGCCGACCACGATGCCAATTGTGGTGTGGGTTAACAGCAGAGGCTGATAAACCGTGACAAAAAACGGTGCCATCAGCGCCGACGTGGCGCAGACAAAATAGAGCAGCCATTTGCTCATGCCTATTTTATCCATGATGTAGCCGTAGACCGGTTTTAAAATCACCGCAAATAAGCCGTTGATCGCAAACACGCTGCCAATCGTTATGCTGTCTAGTCCAACTTTCTGACTGAGCCATAAAGCATATAAACCAAAGCTTGATGACCAGGTGAAAAAGTAGAGAAAAATAAACACGCTCATTTTTATTTGAGCGCTACGAACGGGCGAGGACAGAGTCATCATTATTTCTCCTGATTACTCATATATAGCTTCATTACGTGTGAAAGCACACGATGGGTGAAGACTAGTGCGCCCGTTGATATTCTCCGAGTGAGCCACCTCACAAAAACTAGCCGTTATTTAAATAATGGTGGATAAAATCCCGCAGAGGGCAATATTTTATAAATGATGGCGTAAAAACTTAAATCTATTGCCCTGAGGGAAACATGCATCCACGACAGCAGATGGAGCGCATTGCGCTGAATGATGACGTTATCGCGCTGTACCGCCCCCGGGGCTCCAGCGCCCTGTATTACCACTGGCACCAGTGCGTTGAATTTCTTTATGTTTCAGAGGGCTATGGCATAGTAGTGGTCGATAATCGCCACTACACCGCCCGCCCCGGACGGCTGTTTATCTTTCCTCCTTTCCGGCTGCATAAAGTGCATGTCGATGCCAGTGCACGCAATCAGTACTACCGGACCACCATGCACATCGAGCAATCGTCGGTGACGGCCGCTCTGCGGGATTTTCCGCGCCAGCAGGCGCAGTTTGCGGCGCTGGCCGCCAGTAACGTCCCCGCCCAGGTTTACGATCTTAGCGAACGCGCGGAGGTGATGGCCTGCATCCTCGATCAGTTTTGTGAACGCGAGGGCAGCCAGACAGACGCCCGCGAAGTGGCGTTTCTGGTGATGCAGATTATGGCCTTTCTTCCTGACCAGCCGCAGGCAGCGCTTTCGCAGCAGCACACCGTGGCGGCGCAGATCATGCAGTGGGTCGAAAGTCATTATCAGGAGAAGTTTTCCCTCGATGAGCTGGCCAGCGCGATTGGCCTGTCGCGCAGCTATACGTCCCGGATCTTTCGTCAGCAAACCGGTGGCAGCATCCACGAATACCTGCTCACCCGCCGCATCAAGAAAAGCTGTGATTTATTACGGATGACGCCGTTAAGCATTCAGGCGATTGCGGAAAAGGTCGGGTTTAGCGAGATGACCTACTTTATTACTTGTTTTAAAAAGCTGATCGGGCAGACCCCGTTGCAGTATCGCAAGCATCACCTGGCGCCGGATCCTGTTTTGTAAAGATTCTCAAACAATTTAAGAAATGCCCCCTCATGGTCGCCTGACTCTTTTGGATAGCACCGCCTGGCATGCCAGGAAGAGAAAGAAGAGAGGGGAGACGTTGTCATATGGAAGCGCTTGTAAAAAATAAATTTAAAACCCAGGGCATGATGGTGGTGTTTTTCCTGATCATGATCTTTCCATTCTTATTGGTGTCGATTTGGTCATATCAATATATTCGTCACGACGCAGAGACCACGTTTAACAATAACTTAATGCGTTTTACCCATAATACCGCACTCGAAAGCGTCAGCAGGCCGCTGGAAGAGATAGGCCTTATATTCGAGATTGTTGCCAGCCGTATTACGCCGAAAGATCTGGACGATTATATTGCACCCCAGCTGAGTTTTCTGAATGCCACCGTCGCGTCGATGGTGAATTCATTCAAATTCTTTGATAATGCCCTGCTTGCTGATGCCAACGGCAATGTGAAAGTTTACCCTGAAATGGATCTGACGGATTTCATTCTCCATGAGCGTGAGTGGTATAAAGACGCGCTGTATAAAACTGACATTGAATATTCCGCCGCCTATCAGACCCAGTGGAACTCTGATAATAAAACCAAGACCATCATTACGGTCAGCATGAATCTGTATGATGACGATCTGCACAAGTTTGGCAATATTGCCTTTGATTTAAATCTGGAGTCCATGTCAACAATCTTACAGGATGTGGTTGTCCCTAATAATGGACGCTTCCTGGTGGTATCGCGAGAGGGCGATATCGTGATGAGCCAGGTGGCCAGGGATCTGTTTAATAAAAAAGTTCCCACCTCCTGGATAGAACGTGCTATTGAGCAGCAAGGGAATTTTTACGATCCTCAAACGGAAAGTTTTGTTTTTTACCGCATCTACAATAATCCGGATTGGGTGGCATTTACAGTTGTCGATAAAGCCAGCCACGCCATGTTTACCACGAAAGCACATAATATTCTGGGCTGGGTTATACTCGTGAGTCTGGTAATTTATGCCATCGCAATCTGCCTTTGCCGTATCTATATTCGAGAAATTATCAATCGTCTGTATATAAGCGTGAACGGGATTGCGTGCGAGGACGGCCAGAGCAGCCTCGAACGTATCTATTACAGTATTAAAAATAGCCGTGATGAGCTGAAACACAGCCATGAAGAGCTGAATGAAGTTAAGCGTATCTCCTGCGAAGACCCGCTGACAGGTATTGGCACCCGCCGCAAGTTGGATGAGGAAATGGAGGCGCTTATCAATAATAATACGCCCTTCTATTTCGCTATCATCGATCTCGATAATTTTAAAAATATTAATGATACCTTCGGGCATAGCGTCGGAGATAGGGTGCTGAAGTATACCAGTCAGACCGGGAAGGCCATCATGGAGCCGGATTATAAACTCTACCGGTTTGGCGGCGAAGAGCTGGTCGTGATATTCCCGGGCGTCGACTATGACAGTTACTACGAGTTAATGGAAACGTGGCGGGATACCGTGCATCAGCGGAACTGGCGCGAAATGGAATTAAATGTGTCATTCAGTGGCGGGATGGCCGCATGGAAAGAGGGCGACGGCATGAGTGATATTTTAAAACGGGCTGATGACCTCCTTTATGCAGCCAAACGCTCCGGAAAAAACGTGGTGATGGGCACGCCTCCTTAATTGGTGATCCCTGATTTTCTTATTTTCCTTTTTCAAATAAGAGACGGCGTTTAAAACCCTGCAGGTAAAATAAATGATAACAGTCCCGGATGACGTAAAAACATTGTTGAAGAAAGTCAGTGAAAATGCCGCGGAGGAAGTGCTCTATATCCTCCTGCAGCCGTTTATAGACGTTCAGCATACCCACTGCGTGGGCGCAGAGGCGCTGGTACGGGGCCGGGTGAACGGGAAGACGCTGTTTCCCAATCAGTTTATCGAACTGATGGAGCAAAATGGCGATATCTGTAAGGTGGGGGTCTTTGTCCTTGAACGTGGCTTGCAGTATGCGCTGGACAATAACCTGCACCTGCGTCCCACGTTTTACATGAGTTTTAATTTCTCTCCCGTTGAGCTTAACAATGCCGCAATCGTGACAGAAATCAGTGCGATCATTTCGCGCCTGAATTATCCGGTGGGCAAAATCATTATCGAAGTCACTGAAACAACAATAGAGTTAACCGAGCAGGGGCTGGCCAATATCAACCGGCTACAGTGCCTGGGGGTTGTCGTCGCCAGGGATGATATTAAAAGCCTGCAGGACTTCTTCGCCAGAGAGGCAGAGTTTTGTGCCGATGTGATTAAGCTGGATTACAGCTTGATGAACGACAGTAATTTCTCTGAAGCAGAAGCCATCATCACTGAATGCCATAAAACATCGCGCCCCATTATTGCTGAAGGCATTGAGAATGAAGCGCATAAACAATGGCTGCAGGATCATGACGTTACGGTGGGCCAGGGTTACTTCTACTCGCCGCCGATTGAACTGGATGCCTTCTCCCGCCGCTATGTTAATCAGTTCGTCTGCGATAATGCCTGTGGTGGCTGGAATTGCCTGTGGCATGCCGGGAACAATGCTGATTAAAATGTACCCCGGCAATACCGCGCTGATGACAATCAACTAAGGATGCGTGATGGCGGATATCAAACTGGATGTAAACGAGCGGGAGGCGATCAGAAGCAAGTTGGTGGCCTACTGCGAAGAGCACTTTGATTTAGAACTGGAGCAGTTCGATGCGGAGTTCTTCACCGACTACGTGATCGAAACGCTGGGGATTGCTATCTACAACGCGGGCGTCGACGAAGCGATCCGCACCCATCAGGCGTACAGCGAGCGGATCCAGGAAGAGATCGAGCTGAAGAAGATTGTGTGAAGATGGCCGCACCCTGACAGGTGCGGCTGGCGATATTTCCTCGGGAATGCGTTTAGTCACAATATGTTGGGCCGCCTTCGCGTGCGGTACGGATACTGGCGTGGATCTCTTCGGGCACAATCCGGGTCAGGGACAGTTCAGGTAGGTAGTCAGGATCGAAATAACCGATTTCCAGCGATTCGTGGCTGATGGCGAGTTCGCCGCCCGTCACGTCACACAAAAAAATCATCTTATAGACATGCCAGGGATAAGGGGGATGCCCGTGCAGATTCCGGTCCCAGACCCCAAGCAGTCTGCTGACGTTAACCTCAAGCCCTGTTTCTTCCTGTACCTCGCGAATAATCGCCACGGACGGGCTGTCACCGACATCGGCCCAGCCGCCGGGCAGGCTCCATCCTCCGTCATCGCTCTCACGAACCAGCAGGAGCTTACCTTCCTGAAGAATGATGGCGCGCACGTCGGTTTTGGGGGTGGTGTAGCCGGTCTCGTTTTTATGCAGAGTTTTGAGCATATCTTCTGACAGGTCAAAGCGGGCAGATAACAGTCGCTCGGCGATAAGCATCAGGCTCTCGTACCGCTCCCGGTCATAGACATCTCTGGCGTAGGTTAGCCCGGTCTGCGCGAGTGCCTGCAGGCGTTGGGAAATGTCTGTCAGTTCATTATCATTAAGGGGTTCAGTCATTTAGCCTCCGGTTCAGTGATTCCATCATAGAACGTCAGCACTGAAAGACAACTCCCCGCTTCAGTAAACGACGTATCGCCAGACAGCCAGTAGCACCACGACATTGAGTATCACGCTGAGCATAAACCGGGTCTTAAACGGCTGTTTTTGGGTTTTATGGCGAAACAGCTGCTGGCCGATTATCGCCCCGGGCCACCCGCCCAGCAGGCCAAAAACCAACAGCGTGGATTCCGGGACTCTGCGCCAGGCTTTGCGGGCCGCCATTTTGTCGGCCCCGTAGATGAGCAGCGTCAGCACGCTGGCGAGCAGGCACCAACTGACAAAAGGGTAGGGCAGGAAAGCGCTACCTGCGGCGGCAAGGATCAGCAGAAAATAACAGAAGTGAGTAAGGCGCATAAGGCAGCAACGGCATGAGTAAGGAATGTGGGAGGGCAATGATACCTGAGGGGACAGGCTGAGTGAAATCTGGGCCTGCCAACCAAAATTATGCTCAGACCCTTATGCCAGGGAAGGAGGGAGATCATTCATCCCAGTCTATGCATCTGTGTACAAATATACCCAACTTGGGTATATAATTAGCGGGGAACAGGATGAGGTGACGCAATGGAAGCGATTTTTATTGAATTACCCGCATTTGAACGATATCGCGCCGAGTACCTTTCCGATGGGGCTTACCGAGAATTTCAGAACGTGCTACTCGCGAACCCGACTGCCGGAGATGTTATTAGAGACTCAGGCGGATTAAGAAAAATTCGGTTTGTCGATGAGCGCAGAGGAAAGGGTAAGCGTGGAGGGATTCGGGTTATTTATTACTGGTGGAAGACTGAGTCAGAATTTTATTTGTTCACTTTGTATGACAAAGACCAGGCAAGTGATTTAACAAAAGAGCAGCGCCAGACTTTGAGACACGCTTTAGAGCGTATCAAGGGGGAATGATGAGCAGAGATATTTTTGCAGAATTAATGGAAGGTATGGATGCCTTACAGGAGCACAAGGAAGGTAAGCGGACGCTTCGATCGCACCCCGTAACGCTCCGTAATGAATCAGATTTAACACCTGATGAGATCAAGGGGATTCGTCGCGAACTGAACTTATCCCAGGCGTTATTTGCGCGATATTTGCAAACAGCAACAAAGACTTATCAGAACTGGGAGCAAGGCCTGGCTAAACCGAATCGTCAGGCAGCTTTGCTGATCCGCCTTGTACAAAAAAGTCCCCAGGCATTGTCTCTTTTGGTGGCGATGAACTGACTTGCACCTGTAAAAGGTAATAGCTTATAAAACGTCTGATGAAAGGTATCAGGCGTTTTGTTTTCAGAAGTGTCCCCTAAAACGCGTGAGCCCGATCCGAAATGACCCACCCCGCCGCCAAAAACATCCTCAACATTTATCACAACCACGCTGAGGCCTTTGCGCGCCTGCGCTCTCGTAATCTGATGGAAAAATCCTGGCTGGATAAATTCATCGGACTTATTGGCTGCAGTGGCACGGTGCTGGATATCGGCTGCGGTAACGGCCGTCCAATGGCGGAATACCTCATTCAGCAGGGCTATCAGCTGACCGGGGTGGATGGTGCTGCGGCGATGCTGGAACGTGCCCGGATGCATTTTCCGCAGCAGCGTTGGCTGCAGGCAGATATGCGCCAGCTAGCGTTAAAAGAAACCTTCGACGGACTGATTGCCTGGGACAGCTTTTTCCATCTGACCCCGGACGATCAGCGGCGGATGCTGCCGATATTCGCCCGACATACGCATCCCGGTAGCGTGCTGATGTTTACCAGTGGCACCCACAATGGCGTTGCAATGGGGGAGTTTGAAGGTGAGCCGCTGTATCACGCTAGCCTGGCGCCAGAAGAGTACCGGCAACTGCTGGCAGATAATGGCTTCAACGTTATTGACGTGGTGTTTGAGGATCCGGCGTGCGGCGGGCATAGCATCTGGTTGTGTCAGATGGCAGGCACGGGCGAGTGATTACCCCGCCTCCAGCATTCCAAAGCTGACAATCCGCGAGCGGCCCAGCTCTTTGGCCCGGTACAGTGCCACGTCGGCGGCGCGCAGCAGGTTGTCGCTTTGGGCGTGCTGCGGGTAGCTGGCAATACCAATCGACACATCCACCGGGCCGATCTCCGTTAGCTCATAGTGCAGCGTCAGGCTGCGTACCGCCGTGTGGATCGCGGTAGCGCAGGCAAATGCAGCGGCTTCATCCATGTCGGGCAGCAGGGCCAGAAACTCCTCGCCGCCGTAGCGAAACGCCATCCCCTTATCGCTTACGCAGCGTTGAATAATGGCCGCCACGCTTTTCAGCACCTGATCGCCCGCATCGTGACCCAGCCGGTCGTTAATCCGCTTGAAGTGATCGATATCGATCATCAGACAGCTCATCGGGTTGCTGCTGCGCATCGCCTGGCTCATCTGGGTATGCAGGGCGTCTTCCAGATGGTGGCGGTTGCGCAGGCCAGTGAGCGGATCGAACAGGGCTTTCGCCAGCAGGGCGTCGCGCAGGCGCTGGTTCGCCAGCGCCAGTCCCAGCGCTTCGGCCATCAGCTCCAGATAGGCGCGGGAAGGGGCCATTTCCGGGGTGATGTTCTGGAAAGAGAGCAGGCCGATTGCTTCGCCCTGGGCGATCAGCGGCACGCACAGCGTCTGATTGGCGCAGGCTTCCGGCAGGTGATAGCAGGTGATATCCGGCTCGCCGTTTACCGGTGGATGGCTTTGGCCGCGGCGAACCGCCCAGCACTGATCCGGATGGAAAGGGTCGGGCTCGCCCTGGGGGTTAAGCCACTCGGCGGCGCAGCGCATCTGCCACGGATCCCGGTCGAGAATATAGAGTCGTCCGGCGACGCCCGGCGCAATGTTCGGCGCAAAGAGCTGGGCAACGTTCAGCACATCCTCGAACGATTCGCAGCCCTGCAGCCGCTGGGTCATGCGCGCCAGCAGGGCGCGAGTCTCCCAATGGGCATCGCGCTCTTTCTCCAACTGCTGGCGCACCAGGCCGTTCTCGCGAAAGATGCGGATCGCATGGGCCATATCGCCGATCTCGTCGATCTGGCGGTAGTCCGGCGTTTCGACCGCATAATCCTGCGATGCCAGCCGGTTAACCACATCGCTCAGGCGTACCACCGGGTGCAGCACCCGGCGTTTGAGAATAAAACCGAGGACAAATAAAAACATCAGTGCGGTCAGGCCGACCATCACCTCAGAGAGGGTTCTGAGCGCGTGGGATTTTTCTACCGCATCCTGAATTGCCCCCTGAGCACGCCGGTCCAGCATCTGGCGGAAATGGTCGAGCTGGCTCTGCACCTGCTCCAGCTCGTTCTCGTACAGATCACCATAAATCAGGGCGATAGCCTGCGCCTGCTCTCCGCGCGCAATGTGGGCGATAGCGGTCTGTTGCTCATCCTGCAGGGCATCGGCAACCTGCAGGCCTTTGTGTAGCAGCGCCAGCTCTTCGTCGCTGGCGCCCACGTCTTTTAGCTTTTGCAGCCGATGTTCAACCTTGGCCATCGACGCGGCTTTCTGGCGGTGCGACTGCAGGACGGCGGGATCCTGCTTGATGACGTACAGCCGCGCCAGGTCAGAGAGCGCCCAGGCATCGACCTCCACCTCTTCGGTCAACTGGTCAAAGACGTAGCGCTGTTCAACCGCCTGCCGTTCAACGCTTTCAGCGTTAGAGGCCATTAACATGGCCACGCCGGAGGCAATGGTCAGACAGACGGTGGCGCCGTAAGCCCAGTTAGTGATGGTGGCGATGCGCACGGTTAATTCCCTCTAAACAAGGCGATTTTTAATTTTCAGCAGAATATCGTTAACTTATACATCAGGCGAATTTTTTCCTTCCTCAATAATCGCTTCGTCAATCTCTTCGGCATTACCGGGGTGATCGCGACCCGAGAGCAGGTTCCAGCAGGCAATAAACAGCGCCGCAATCAGCGGACCAATCACAAAGCCGTTGATGCCGTAAATCTCCATCCCGCCGAGAGTGGAGATCAGGATCAGGTAGTCCGGCATTTTGGTGTCTTTGCCCACCAGCAGCGGGCGCAGGATGTTATCCACCAGCCCGACCACAATTACAAAGAAGCCGACGATAAACAGGCCCTGCCACAGCTGCTGGGTGGCGAACAGGTAAATGGCCGCCGGTACCCAGATAATGGCCGACCCGACCGCCGGGATCAGGGATAAGAACGCCATCAGCGCGCCCCACAGAATGCTGCCGTTAATCCCGACAAACCAGAACGCAATCCCGCCCAGCGCCCCTTGCACTACCGCGACCACGGCGGTGCCTTTGACCGTGGCGCGCGCGACGGCGGCGAACTTGGCGAACAGATGATGTTTCACATAGTTGGACAAGGGCAGGGTATCGAGAATTTGGCGCACCAGCCACGGGCCGTCCTTCAGCAGGAAGAACAGCAGGTAGAGCATGATGCCGAAGCTAATGGCAAATCCGAAAGTGCCTTTGCCGATCAGGAATGCGCTGCCGGCAAGGTACTGCCCGCCCTGTAGCGCGGCGTCGGACAGTTTCTTTTGGATCTGAGTGGCAGAGTCGAGGTTGTGCTCCACCAGCAGGGATCGTAACCAGTCAGGCAGCCAGGTAAATAGGTCTGCTACCACCCCGGAGAACTGGGTATCGCTTTGCTGCAGGCGGGTATAAACCACATTAATTTCAACGGCCAATGACGAGAGGATCACCATCAGCGGAATAAACACAATCAGGCAGATAAGCCCGATACTCAGCAACGACGCCAGCCCGTTGCGATCGCCCATCGCAATACGCAGCCGATTTTTAACCGGATAAAAAATGACCGTCAGCACCGTGGCCCACAGAATGGCCGAGAAGTAGGGCGCCAGCACATCAAAAAACGCCCAGGTAACAAGAAAGAGAATGAGGATGAAAAAGCCTTTGGTCAGTCCGTTAAAGCGCATGCGTCCGTCCTTAATTAAATAAACGCCTTAACTATAGAACGATTTGCATGATTTATCATTGCGTTGCTTGCGCGGGTGCGGCCTGTTGCCCGGCAACACACCACACTCATGACCCCCACTCATAACCCCATCCCGTTTTGTCCCGATTATTGATGAGATCAATTCATGTATCGTTAGCGTCCAGTTAATCTGAAGCGGATTGTTATGATTGCCCCCCCTGCCAAAACCAGCACCACGGGTCTGCCGTTTGTGCTGATCCTGAGCGCCTTAATGGCGTTCACCTCGTTATCCACCGATATCTATCTCCCCGCCATGCCGATGATGGCGGCCGAGCTGCATGGCAATGTTGAACTGACCATCACCGGCTTCCTGGTCGGTTTTGCCATTGCGCAGCTAGTCTGGGGGCCGATCAGCGACCAGCTCGGGCGGCGTATTCCGCTGTTTATCGGGATGGCGCTGTTTATTGTCGGGTCCGCAGGCTGTGCGCTGGCGACCGATATTACTCATATCGTCTTCTGGCGGGTGTTCCAGGCGCTGGGAGCCTGCACCGGGCCGATGCTGGCGCGGGCGATGATCCGCGATCTGTTCAGCCGCACCCGCGCAGCGCAAATGCTGTCGACGCTGGTGATCGTGATGGCGATTGCTCCCATTGCCGGGCCGCTTATCGGCGGGCAGCTGATCAAATTCAGCACCTGGCACAGCATCTTCTGGCTGCTGGCGGTGATTGGCGGGCTGATGTTTGTCTCCCTGTGGTGGCTGCCGGAAACCCTGGCCAAAGATAAACGGGTCAAAGCGTCGGTAGCAGGCGCGTTCAGGAACTATGCCGCGCTGCTGCGTAACCGTAAGTTCATGCAGTTCACCCTTAGCCTGACCTGCTACTACGTGGCGGCGTATGCTTTTATCACCGGCTCGCCGTTTGTCTATATCCGCTACTTCGGCGTCGACCCGGCGCACTACGGCTGGCTGTTTGCGCTGAACATTGTCGGGCTGATGGGTATGAGCGTGGTGAATCGTCGGCTGGTGACTCACTACGCGCTGGAAACCCTGCTCAGGTATGCGTCTGCCGTGGCGGCCCTGGCCGCCGTGGTGATGGCGATCTGCGTCTGGTTCAGTCTTGGAGGAATTGTGGCGATGGTGGCGCTGATTTTTGTCTTCTTCTCGATGAACGGTATTCTCGCCGCCACGTCAACCGCCGCCGCGCTGGATGCGGTGCCGGGCCACGCGGGCGCCGCCTCGGCGCTGATTGGTTCTCTGCAATACGGCAGCGGAATCATCTCTTCGCTGCTGCTGGCAACGATGAGCGACGGTACGCCGTGGACGATGGCGTGGATCATCGCGCTGTTCACCGTTGCCAGCTGGCGACTGGCGCAGCAACGTTAAATCTCGTCAATCAGCGGGCTGACCAGCGCGACGCCTGCCGCCAGTTTAGCGGGTAGAACACAGATACAACTTTCGACTGACCGAAGATGTCAGCGAAACGGTGCATGCTTTACCCATCTTCTCTAAGGAGGTGTGTGATGGCATGGCGACCCATATTATTCGTGATCCTTAACGCCCATCCCCGACTGAGCGCCCGTCGCGCTCGCCTGCGGCTGGTGCATGGCTAGTAATTCAGGATCATTCACGGTATAAATACCTTCTTTGGATGTTTAGATGTCCATACGTTTAGAAGGTAATATGCAAACACAACATAACGAGAATGGGCAGCTGCAGCGCACCATGAAAACGCGTCACCTGATTATGCTGTCGCTGGGTGGCGTCATTGGCACTGGGTTATTTTTTAATACGGGTTACATCATTTCCACCACCGGGGCGGCGGGTACGCTGCTGGCCTACCTGATTGGCGCGCTGGTGGTGTGGCTGGTGATGCAGTGTCTCGGTGAACTCTCGGTCGCAATGCCGGAAACCGGGGCCTTTCACGTCTATGCCACCCGCTATCTGGGGCCGGCGACCGGCTATACCGTGGCGTGGCTCTACTGGCTCACCTGGACCGTGGCGCTGGGGTCGAGCTTTACCGCCGCCGGATTCTGCATGCAGTACTGGTTCCCGCAGGTGCCGGTCTGGGCCTGGTGCGTGGTGTTCTGCGCGGCCATTTTCGTCCTCAACGTGATTTCGACCCGCTTCTTTGCCGAAGGGGAGTTCTGGTTCTCGCTGGTTAAGGTCATCACCATCATCGCCTTTATTATCCTCGGTGGGGCGGCGATCTTTGGCTTTATCCCGATGCAGGACGGCTCCCCGGCACCGGGTCTTAGCAATATCACCGCTGAAGGCTGGTTCCCGCACGGCGGCTTGCCGATCCTGATGACCATGGTAGCAGTCAACTTTGCCTTCTCGGGCACCGAGCTTATCGGTATTGCCGCCGGTGAAACCGAAAATCCGCGCAAGGTCATTCCGGTGGCGATCCGCACCACCATCGCCCGTCTGATTATCTTCTTTATCGGCACCGTGTTTGTGCTGGCGGCGCTGATCCCGATGCAGCAGGCGGGCGTCGAAAAAAGCCCGTTCGTGCTGGTGTTTGAAAAAGTCGGCATTCCGTATGCGGCGGATATCGTTAACTTTGTGATTCTGACGGCGATTCTTTCGGCCGCTAACTCCGGGCTGTACGCCTCCGGGCGGATGCTGTGGTCGCTGTCGAACGAGAAAACGCTGCCGCGCTGCTTTGCGAAGGTCAACAAAAACGGCGTGCCGCTGACGGCACTTTCGGTTTCAATGCTCGGCGGCGTGCTGGCGCTGTTCTCCAGCGTCATCGCCCCGGACACGGTATTTGTGGCCCTGTCGGCGATTTCGGGCTTTGCGGTGGTGGCGGTGTGGATCAGTATCTGCGCGTCGCATTTTGTGTTCCGCCGTCGTCATCTGCAATCCGGCCAGCCGCTGGAGGCGCTGCACTACCGCGCGCCCTGGTATCCACTGGTGCCGGTGCTGGGCTTTGTCCTGTGCCTGGTGGCCTGCATTGGCCTGGCCTTCGATCCGACCCAGCGTATCGCCCTCTACTGCGGCCTGCCGTTTGTCGCCCTGTGCTATGGCGCGTACTACCTCACCCAAAATTTGAAAACGCAGGAGCCTGAACATGTCGCAGAATAATCCGCTTACCGCCCTCCTCGACAGCCAGCCGTTTGTGGTGCTGGACGGGGCGATGGCGACGGAACTGGAAGCGCGCGGCTGCAATCTCGCCGACAGCCTGTGGTCCGCGAAAGTGCTGATGGAGAACCCGGAGCTGATCCGCGCCGTGCATCTGGACTACTTCCGCGCCGGGGCGCAGGTGGCGATCACCGCCAGCTATCAGGCCACGCCGGACGGCTTTGCCGCTCGTGGGCTGGACGAGGCTCAGTCCCGGGCGCTAATTGGTAAAAGCGTCGAGCTGGCGCGTAAAGCGCGCGAGGCGTATCTGGCCGAAAACCCACAGGCGGGCGCGCTGCTGGTGGCGGGCTCGGTGGGTCCGTACGGTGCTTATCTTGCCGACGGGTCGGAATACCGGGGTGATTACGTGCGCAGCGCCGAAGCGTTTAGCGCGTTTCATCGTCCGCGCGTCGAAGCGCTACTGGATGCGGGGGCCGACCTGCTGGCCTGCGAAACCTTGCCGTCGTTTGCAGAGATCAAAGCCCTGGCGGAATTGCTGACGGCGTCTCCCCGCGCCCGGGCGTGGTTCTCGTTAACCCTGCGCGACAGCGAACATCTCAGCGATGGCACGCCGCTGCGTGAGGTGGTGGTCGCGCTGGCCGATTATCCGCAAATTGTGGCGCTGGGCATCAACTGTATTGCGCTGGAAAACACCACCGCGGCGCTGCAGCACCTACACGGCCTGACCGCGCTGCCGCTGGTGGTGTATCCGAACTCCGGTGAGCACTACGATGCGGTGACCAAAACCTGGCATCACCACGGCGAAGCATGCGAGACATTAGCGGGGTATTTGCCGCAGTGGCTGGCGGCGGGCGCGAAGCTGATTGGCGGGTGCTGTCGCACCACGCCGAAGGACATTGCTGAGCTTAAGGCGCTGCGCTAAGCAGGCCGCACCGAACAGTCCCCTCTCCCTTGAGGGTTGAGGGATCCCCACAAAAAAATTGGCACGGTCGGCCCCCTCTCCATTCAGGGAGAGGGTTGGGGTGAGGGGGAGCATGCGGCTCCGGTGGTGGTTCCGTTCACTTTAAGTTTTGTGCTTCTCTGTCAGTCGCGTCACCCGTGAACGTGCCAGGGCGGCTCAATCGCCACCGCCCTGGCTACCCGGGCTCCCGGCAAGAAAATCGTCGCTACGCGATACCCTCAGCTTATTCCTTCCGGCTTCAGGTCGGGCGCGATCCTACATCCATGTAGGTCACGCCCTCTCGGCGCATC
>Ga0160449_1000138_pt1 | contig 68522 bp, 55 predicted proteins | sample HID1975I_E1MG_FD_108216 | JGI IMG/M metagenome (GOLD analysis project Ga0160449, IMG submission 108216) | Enriched soil microbial communities from UW Madison campus, WI, USA - HID1975I_E1 MG | ecosystem: Environmental > Terrestrial > Soil > Unclassified | place: USA: Madison, Wisconsin...
CTGGACATTGCCTACGGATTCTCTACATATTGCACTAGTATACTACCCTTCCAAGGCAATACCCAGGCAATACTTAGGCAATGGTTAGGCAATACCCAAGCTATTACACTACCATCCACCGGGGCGTTGGGGAAGGGTAGATAAAGGGGTGTGGATTGCCAATTCCGGGTATTAGGCAGGTGAAAAACTTGTTGGAGGAGGTCAGACCGGGGGTACCGGGGTCGACACGGCTGGCACACGGCTCTACAACGGCAAGACTATGAAGGAGATACGGCTCCATATCGCTATAAGGTCGCTATAAGGTCGCTAAAACGTCGCCATAAGGCCGCTGAAAGGGCGCTAAGAGATCGCTGGAGGGTCGCTATGAAGCCGCCGGGAGGTGGCTGTAAATGTCAGTGTATAATTAGCAATAAGTTCCATAAATAACGAAAAATCAAAGCATTAATACACAAAACCATCTATCGTAATTTACGAAAAAAGCCCGGAAATATCTTCCGGGCTATTATTATTTTATTTAAGTTCATTCACCTGCCTCTGGCGGGGCAAATGGGTTAAGCCGCTGGTTGTTTTCTCTTCGTGAGGTATATATATAAGACGATACCACCTATTACCAGGCCGGAAGAGATCAACTCTGCCTGGGTAGGATGGAAACCACCAATGCTATAGGTGGTATTTACCCGTATTTTTTCTACAAAGAAGCGCTCCAATCCATTTACAATGAGGTAGATAGCAAACATTGTCCCTGGCACTTTCAGGCGAGCACGGAGGGCCCACAACAAGGCAAAGAGCAGGAAACCTGCCACTGATTCATAAAAAGGTGTGGGGAAAACAGGTATGGGCAATTGGTTGCAGTATTGGGGATCGGTGCAGCCTGCAATGGCGGAACCTTCATTAATTACATTGTGGGGGTACTGGTAGGCCACCATCCAATCGGGCAGCCAGGAAGGTGCTTTTACGGACTTGTGGTGCACCTGGCTAAGGGACTCGACCTGGAAGGTTTTTAAATAAAAACGGCTATTAGCCTGCAGGGCATTGTTGAATTGGGTAGTATCGGCAAGCACTACTTTCGAATCGGGGGTAGTGATATAGGCGCTGTTCAGAATACCCCAGTCACCATCGCCGGCTACCTGGCAACCGATACGGCCAATGGCATAGGCGATCATTAACCCGGGGGCGGTGGCATCACACAAATGTTTGAAACCTATTTTGTGTTTGCGGGCATAGAAGAAGATGGCTACAGCGGCACAGATCAATCCACCATAGAAGGTAAGGCCACTGAAAGAAAGCAAGGCCTCAATAGGGCTTGCCCAGAACTCATTCCAGTTTTCAAGATTATGGAATATTTTGGCGCCGAGAAAACCAAAAAGGGCAGCGTAGATCACGAGATCGCCTACCCTGTCGTGGGGCCATATGCGCACCACACGATCTTCGGGCTTTTCCATCTTCTGCTTATTTTTCTCCCACCATTTGATACCGGCAAACAGCAAACCCAGCCCAATACCTACGGGCCAGTTACCGGCACTTGAGAAGATAAAGGATTGCGGATCTTCTGTGGCAGGATCATTTGACAGGAACAGGCCTATTATTTTATATCCCAGGATAAAGCCCAACACAAAATTGAGTAATATATCTCCTAAACCGGCTTTCTTACCAACGGTGATCTTCACATCCTGGCCAGTGAGCAATCCTGCGCGCTCTTTGCGCTTTAGCTCATGGGTGAGCACCCAGGCAGCGGCCAGAAAAGAAAGGGCAACGAAGAATCCAAAAGAGTTCACAAAGCGCAATCCCCTTGCTTCAATGCCGAATAAATCACGAAAAGCGTAGTATAGGTTGGGATACATGTATTATGAGTAGTTGAATATGATGAGGCCTGTTTGAGATTTTTAATGTGCAATGATAAGTAAAAGCTTCCAGCAATAAAAAACCCTCCCAGGAATGGGAAGGTTTATCACTATGAACAAAGCTGATTTAATCAGCGTAATTCCTTAACAGTACTCATCAAAGGCAGCGATCAGGTTGTGGGCGATCATCTGCGCAGGGCGTCCTTCAATTTGGTGACGCTCGATAAAATGCACCAGTTGACCATTCTTAAATAAAGCAATGGCTGGTGAAGAGGGAGGATAGGGCAATAAATGCTCACGCAATTTCTTAATGGCATCAACATCAAAACCAGCGAAGCTGGTGCTCAGGTGATCGGGCTTTTTGCTTGCATTGGCCACAGCCATCAATACACCCGGACGGGCCGATCCTGCCGAACAGCCACATACGGAATTGATCATCACGAGGGTTGTCCCTTCTTTACCTAATTGGCTATCAACTTCTGTAGGGGTTAATAACTCCTTGAAACCATAGTCGGTCAGCTCCTCTTTCATGGGCTGCACTATTTCTGCTGGATACATATTAAATGTTGTTTTTTTAGTTCATTGTTAGAACGCAAATCTACGCAAAAAGTTGACGCGGTGTTTTTTGAAGGCATCAAGGCAACGAGGCATCGAGACAACAAGGCGAGGCAATAATGACTTTATGTCACTTGTTTTAACCATAAAATGCCATTTAGTCACCAACTATGACTAGTTCCGTTCATTTTGGCGGTAAAAACAGGTGTTTTTTGCATTGGTATGCCATTTGGGATTACTGCTGTACAAATCATTTCAAAAACAAAAAAAGTAATAGACTATGACACTCGTAAAATTCAACAACCGTCCAGTAAACAGGGTATTTAACAACGTATTTGATGACCTGTTCAATCAGTTTCCCACAACCTGGCAAGACAGCTCCCTGCACAATCCTCCGGTGAACATTCATGAAACGAAAGATGCTTATCATGTAGAGTTGAGCGCCGCCGGTTTAAGCAAGGAGGATTTTCAGGTGAAGGTAGAGGAAGGCTTGCTTACCATAAGTTTCGAGAAGAAGGAAGAAACAAAAGCTGATGATTACAAAACGGTTCGCAGAGAATTTACACAACGCAGCTTTAAACGCAGCTTTTCTGTAGACGACCAGGTGGATGTGGATAATATTCAAGCTAAGTACGACCAAGGTGTACTGAAGCTGCACCTGCCTAAGAAAGAGCAAGCAAAAGCAAGCGCTAAGCAGATTAGCATTCAGTAAGAAAAGTATTAAAGATATCTTAATTCTTTTTTCATAAGCAGTTGGTTTTGGTTTAAGCCCCATCCCGATCTCTATCGGGATGGGTTTTTTATTGTTTTGTTGTTAACTTCGGCCACGATTCTAAAACATGACAAGTCCAAAGCCCTTTACAAATAGAGTTCTGGTGTTAATGGTATACCTGTTTGCACCAACTGCCTGGTTAGCAGCACAAGATCAAAAGACTGATACGGTGCCCACCCGGTCGTCTGTCGATACGGTGACGCACCCTACCCCTGTTCATATAGATACGGTGGAAACGTCGCTGCGTATCAAAAACCTCAACCCCTACTTTACGCTCCATGTTGATTCTACGCTCACCTACCGGCTGGAGATTAACAAGGACGAGTCCAAGTTTTACTGGTACCTGCGGAACTCTCCCGTGGGACTGCGTATCAATAAAGACAATGGTACGCTTACTTTTAAAGCGGAGAAGTCGTATTTTCTTAGCGGCAAACTCCGGTATGACAATGAATACCGGGTAAATATCGGCGTACAGAGCCTGGACAACCCCACGGAGCGGGTGGATACCTCTTTTGCCATTGTATTCTACAATACGGAGATTGTGCCGGCCAAAATAAAGCCTTCTGTCAGCTCAACCCTTACGATTGATGAGGGGGATACGCTTTCCTTTAAGGTACAATGTGAATATGGCAGCTTCCCGATAGACAATATTACTTTCCTGTCCAATGTACCCATGAAGAATTATACCACGGTCAGGAAGTGTGATGACGATTTTACCTGGTCACCTCCCTTTGATTTTGTAAAGGAATCGGACCCCGGCAAGGAAAAGGTGGTCTTATTAAGCTTTATTGGCTCCAACCGGTTTATGGTAAGGGATACAGCGGTGGTGAAGGTAATTGTAAAAGATGCCCTTAATTATCCTTTTGCCTTGCAGGAATATAACCTGGCTGCCCGCAACATCAGCACCTATATATTGCAATTAAAATATACGTTTGTGCAGTTGGACAAAGGGGTGAAGAAAACCAAGGGGGCCCGCACGGGTTTTGACATTACGAGTTCTACCACGGCCCTAACCGGCACCATCTTAACTTCCTCTACCAGTACGGGCGCGCAGCAAACCGGCAAAATATTGCCCAGCGTAGGCGTTTCGCTGGTACCCATCAAGGAAGCAGTAGCCCCACAAAAAGTATTTGACCAGAACCAGGCCTCCTCTATCCGTTCCTCCATCAAACGCCTGGATTATATGCTTCAGGACAATGCTGTGGTGGGCGAACGTGATCCCGATATTGCCAAAAAGACGATTAAATTAAAGGATGAGCTGAAACAAATACAGATCCAGCTCATTGATATTCCCCTGGAAATGACGCGTGATATGAGTGAAAAGGACCTAAATGAATACTTCAACAGTCCAAAGGTGAATAAGAAATACAGGCTGAAGAAATAGGTATTGGCTTTTAGGGTTTAGGTGTCAGCGCTTGCTTCGCCAAAGTTCTTTACAAAAGGCTAACAGCTAAATGCCAGGCGCGCTTTTACTCGCATTTGTCTTTCCGTCTCGTATCTATCAAATATTGTATTTTCCACTGACCGTTGAAACGCACCAACTGGAAGGAGTTGACGCCGCAATGGCTGAACTGGCCGTTGAAATAAAATTTATATGGTGTCCATACAATGGCCAGCGGCCCATCGATCTTAATGGTCTCAAATTGAATACGCTCATCTGCGGCTCCTGAAGGTTGTTTGCCTACAAAGTCGGCAAAAGCGCTAACGGATTCATTACGAATGATGGTCTTACCCTCTTTGGAGCGGCCAATGGTTTGGAGTATGGCGCTATCTCCAAAAGCGCTTTTTACGAGCCCCGCGTTGGAAGTCTTCATCCCCTCAAATAATTGATTTACGGCAGCTTTTACGGAATCTTCCGCAGTTTGTGCCTGTGCGTAACTGATGCAGCCCAACAAGATAAGTGCAGAAAAAAACCTCTTCATAGTAACCATATTTTGATTGATTGATATACTAAATATAAGAGGGAGTAAGCGCCCGGGCGTTGGTTATTGTACGAATGGCTGAAATTTCACGCCGAGGAGTAGTTTATATAACCCGAGCCTGGCTAAAAGAGAAATCCCGCTGCTCCCGTAAAACGGGAACCAGCGGGATTTGTATGGTTGATACAGCGTGAAAGCTGTATTCTCTTCTTAGTAACCCATGCCGCCCATGTCAGGAGCGCCACCACCATGGTTGTGGGCTTCTTCCTTCTTAGGCTTGTCGGCAATTACACACTCGGTAGTGAGCAACATACCAGCAATAGAAGCTGCATTTTCCAATGCAATACGGGTAACCTTAGTAGGATCAATTACACCAGCACGGAAAAGGTTTTCATACTTTTCAGTGCGGGCATTGAAACCAAAGTCAGCCTGACCTTCTTTTACTTTCTGAACAACGATGCTACCTTCGATACCGCTGTTGAACACGATCTGACGAAGAGGTTCTTCGATAGCGCGTTTAACGATAGCGATACCAGTTTGCTCGTCTTCGTTCAGAGCGCCTTTCAGTTTTTCCAGGCTTGCGATAGCGCGGATGTACGCGATACCACCACCGGGAACGATACCTTCTTCTACAGCAGCGCGTGTAGCATGCAGAGCATCGTCAACACGGTCTTTCTTCTCTTTCATTTCAACTTCAGTAGCAGCACCTACATAAAGAACAGCTACACCACCGCTCAACTTAGCGAGACGTTCTTGTAATTTTTCTTTATCGTAGTCAGAAGTAGTTACTTCGATCTGCGCTTTGATTTGGTTTACACGGGCAACGATTTCGTCTTTTTTACCCTTGCCACCAACAACAATTGTGTTGTCTTTGTCAATGGTAACAGAAGAAGCTTGTCCCAGGTAGCTGAGGTCGGCATTCTCCAGTTTGAAACCTTGCTCTTCGCTGATAACGATACCTTTTGTGAGGGTAGCGATATCCTGGAGCATTTCCTTACGACGGTCGCCGAAACCTGGTGCTTTCACAGCAGCCACTTTCAGGGTACCACGTAATTTATTTACAACCAATGTAGCGAGTGCTTCACCTTCCAGGTCTTCAGAGATGATCAGTAAAGGACGGCCGCTTTGAGCAACTTTCTCCAGGATGTGGAGGATATCCTTCATAGCGCTGATCTTCTTATCGTAGATCAGGATATAAGGGTTTTGCAGTTCCACTTCCATTTTTTCGCTGTTGGTAACGAAATAAGCGGAGAGGTAACCACGGTCAAATTGCATACCTTCTACTACTTCTACAGTAGTGTCAGTACCTTTTGCTTCTTCTACAGTGATCACACCTTCTTTACCTACTTTAGCGAAAGCTTCGGCAATCAGTTTACCGATGGTTTCGTCGTTGTTGGCAGAGATAGAAGCTACTTGCTGGATCTTTTTGCTATCGATACCTACAGGCTGAGATTGACTTTTCAGGTTTTCAACTACAGCTGAAACAGCTTTGTCGATACCACGTTTCAGGTCCATTGGGTTGGCGCCTGCAGCTACGTTTTTCAAACCTTCGCTGATGATAGATTGAGCGAGTACAGTGGCAGTAGTAGTACCATCACCTGCAATATCAGCAGTTTTGGAAGCTACTTCTTTCACCATTTGGGCACCCATGTTCTCAATGGGATCTTCCAGTTCAATTTCTTTTGCTACGGTAACACCATCTTTAGTGATAGAAGGTGCACCGAATTTTTTCTCCAGCACTACGTTACGGCCTTTGGGACCTAAGGTCACTTTTACCGCGTTGGCCAGAATATCCACGCCTTTCTTCATTCTATTGCGTGCTTCGATATCGAAGAACAGTTGCTTTGCCATATTATTTACAATTTGAGAATTAACAGATTGAAAAAATTAAAATCAGCAGGCGCTTATACGATTGCTAAGATATCGCTTTCTCTCATGATCAGGAGGTCATCGCCTTCGATCTGGATTTCAGTTCCGGAGTACTTACCATATAAAACGGTATCACCTACTTTTACTGTTACCGGCTCATCTTTTTTGCCAGGACCAGCAGCTACCACAACACCACGTTGGGGTTTTTCTTTGGCAGTGTCGGGGATAATGATACCACCGGCAGTTTTTTCTTCTGCTTTAGCAGGTTTCACAATTACCCGGTCATGCAGGGGGGTAACACTGACTTTCTTAGCCATAGTTTATCTGTTTTGAGTTTTAATGATTAATTGGTCCCCCCGCAGAAAACAGGGGGCGGCAAAGGTAAACATAATCTATACCAAAGTGTTTTTACAAGCCATTTTTTCAGCTTTGGGAGGAAATGGTGACAGAAGCTTCACGGTAGCTGGCATATTGTGTTTAAGCTCAATGCCAATATTGCAGTTAAGTCCGGAGGAAGGGAGGACGGAAAGTCCGAAGGCAAGACCGGAGGCAGGAAAGTCTGGAAGAAAAATAACCGACTTGAGAATTTTTCAGACTTGCGGACTTCCTGACTTTCAGACTGTTCTGAAAGGCAGGAGCATTGAAGAAAAACGATGGTATTACTTGCCGACTTTCGGACTTTTCTGACTTGCGGACTTCCTGACTTAGGGACTTTCCGACTTTTATCCTTAGTTTTGCCGGTTCAAAATAAGCTCTTAGCATGATCAGTAGAAGAAACATCCGTGTGAAGGTAATGCAGGCCCTCTATTCCGTGGAAAGCCAAGATCCGGCCACAAAACTCAACGACCCTTTTAGATTACTCCAGAAACACTTTGACCACACTCACCATCTTTTCGTTTACCTGATCCATTTTTTGACCGAAATAGCCCGCTATGCAGAGACAGATTCCCGCCACCGTGCAGGAAAACACCTGCCATCGAAGGCGGATCTGAATGTGAACATCAAACTGGCAGGCAATGAATTGCTGTGGAAAATACTGGAATACCCTTCCTACCAGAAAGCGGTAAAAGAAGCCCGGCCTGAATTACTGGAAAATCCCGAGTTACTGAAGAAAATATACCAGCAACTGGTTGAAACGGATAAGTATCAACAGTATATTACGGTGGAAGGCAGGGATAAGAAAGAAGAGAAATCGATGCTGGAGTTTATCTTCAATGAGCTCATGCTGCCCAATGAATCTTTTACAAGCTACGTAGAAGAAACCTTTACCAATTGGGATGACGATGCAGATATGCTGCGCCTCCTGCTACAGAATTTCCTGAACAAGCCTGGTACTTTCAACTTTCAGGAACTGATCAGCCGTGAAAAATGGCAGTTTGGCAAGGGGCTGCTCGAAACGGTGCTGGAGAAAAAAGAGGTGACGATGGAATATATCAAGCCCAGGCTCAAGAACTGGGACCCTGAAAGGATCGCTGTTTTGGACATGATCCTGATGCGTATGGGTGTATGTGAATTCCTGTACTTTGAGACGATCCCACCGAAGGTAACGATCAATGAATATATTGACCTGGCCAAGGAATACAGCACTCCCCAGAGTGGCCAATTTGTGAATGGCATCCTGGATAGTATCCACAAGGACCTGGTACGTGACGACAAAATGCATAAGGTGGCCTTTAAGCCTTCCTGATCTTATACAATAACAAACATCACTTGTTAAAACACTCTTTCATGAAAGCATTATTTTATGTAGCGATCGCAATTGGTGTGCTGGCTGTAGCCTGCCAAAGCAACGCAACAGAGAAAACAGCTAAGCCCGCAGCCCCTGTTGAACTGACTACTATTCAATGGATCGACTCTGCCAGGGATATGGGCACGATCAATGAAGGCCAGGTAGTGGATATTTCCTACCGCTTTAAAAACACGGGTACCAAACCACTGGTGATCAAGAATGTGACGGTGAGTTGTGGCTGTACGGTAGCTGAAAAACCTGAAGAGCCTGTTGCTCCCGGGAAAGAAGGCCTCATCAAAGCACAGTTTAACAGCAGTGGCAAACCCGGCCGCAATAATAAAAGCATTTTAGTGTATGCCAATACTGAAGGATCAGAAGAACACAAACTGGAATTTTCGGTAGAGGTTACACCTAAAAAATAGGCAAACAAGGGCCTGCTATTCAGGTCAATTACAGATACGGAAGTCATAATTATTCTGATTGGCGTATCTTGCGGCCGCAGACCCGTCATTATTAAACATTTTTAAAACAGGTATATCAAATGACATCTTTAGTTGTTCTCTTACAGGCACCGGCATCAGGCGGAGGAACTATGCAACTGGTTTTGCTGGGAGGTATGATCCTTATTTTTTGGTTATTCATGATCCGTCCTCAAGCTAAAAAAGCCAAAGCCGCTAAGGAATTCCAGGCAAATTTGCAGAAGGGTGAAAAAGTGGTGACAATTGCCGGCATTCACGGCAAAATCAATAAAGTTAACGAGGATGGTACCATCGACCTGGAAACCAGCCCTGGCAGCTATATCAAGATCGAAAAAAGCGCTATCTCTATTGAATGGACCAACAACATCAATAAAGCCGCTGCTGCTGCGACCACTACCAAATAAGTGATCCTGTAAAGTGAAAATAGTGAACCGGATGCCTGCATCCGGTTTTTTTATGCCTTTTAATTACCTTTACGCTGCTATTATCCCAGAAATTACATTCATCGCTTCCAAAGCCTTCTTCTTTTACCGTTCCCTCATTCATGTCCTTTATTTACATCGCCTTATTGGTAATTTGATCCACAACCACCCTTCTTATCATGTTCTATCGCATACTGACCGGGCTGTTTTTGCTCATCTGTACGACTGCTGTATTGGGGCAGACCAGTAAATTGGATTCGCTGCTCCAAAAACTCCGCACTGCCAGAGAGGACACTGCGAAAGTGATGCTGTTGCGCGATATTGGCGCCAATATCGTGCACCAGGACCCGCACCTCGCGGTGAGTTATTGGAAGCAGGGTGCAGCTTTAAGCCAACGCCTCCACTTTATAGTAGGAGCTGCGCGGTGTTACATCAACATTGCCACGGGCTATTCTTTCTCAGGGCAACTCGATAGCTCGGTTATTTATTCAGATACGGCTATCTATTATACCAAACTGACCAAGAATGCTACCAGGCTGGCGCTTGTGTACCTTAACAGGGCCGATAATTATGTCAACCTGCGCAACCTCAAACTAGCGCTGATCTACTGTGATACAGCGCTCTCCTATGCAGAAAAGACGCAGGACAATGATCGCATGGCCCGGATCTACCACATCATTGGTGATGTATATGGCAGGCAACAGCAATTCCCTATCTGCATTGAGTACTTCAATAAAGCCCTTGACCTCTACCGCAAAGACAGTAATCTCATGATGGCAGGTCAGGTGTACAGTGACTTTGGCCTGCTCTACCAGTTGCAGCATAAATATGACAGCGCTTTATTGTATTACAAAATGGCGCTCCGGGTAGGCGATAGCACACAGGACCTTAAAAACATTGCCACTTACAATATGGATATAGGTAGTCTGTACCTCCTGCAAAAGAGGCCCCGCGAAGCAGCGCCCTGGCTCCATAAAGCATTGGAATATGCCCAACAACAGGAAAACAATTTACAGCTGGCTACGGTCTATACGCGCTTTGCGGACCTGCATTCGCAGACAAAAAACTATGCGGAGGGCGTTAAGGCCGGCGAACTATCCCGGCAATACGCGGAGCTGGAACATGATTCGGCTTTTATAAAGGATGCCACTTCCACGCTGGGCGAAGCCTATGCAGGATTGGGCCAATACAAAAAAGCTTATGAAAATATGAAGCTGGCGCTGGAATTAAGCGACACGTTCTATAAAAAACAATACGATGCAGAAACAGCCACGCTGCAAAAGAACTTTGAAGTAGGACAGAAGGATAAAGAAATCGCTTTACTCAACAAAGACAGTCAGCTGCAGCAACAGCAAATACGCATGCAGCGCCTCTATCTGGCCGGCTCTGTACTGCTGGTGGCACTGGCGGTTGGCGGTATCTTCCTGCTCATTAGCCGTCACCGTTTGCGCCAGCGTATGAAAGAACTGGAATTGCGCAATCGTATCGCAGCAGACCTGCACGATGAAGTGGGCAGTTCGCTAAGCAGTATCCACATGCTTAGCCAGGTGGCGGTACTACATCAAAACAATGGTACGCCACAGGTTGAGATATTGTCCAGGGTGAGCACCAATGCCCGGGAAACGATGGAGAAAATGGGTGATATCGTATGGATGATCAAGCCGGGCGAAAGTGAGGGCGGGAGTCTTACGCAGCGCATGGAACGCTTTATGTATGAAATGTGCGGCACTCAAAATATTGCCAGTACGCTGGATGGAACAGCCGCACTTCATAAGGTAAAACTCTCGATGCAACAGCGCAAAAACTTCTACCTCGTCTTTAAGGAAGCACTCAACAATGCGGTCAAATACAGCGACGCTACCAACATCGATACCACGATCGACCTGCACAACCGGCAACTTTGCCTGCTGGTAAAAGACAACGGCAAAGGCTTCGATACAGCACAGGCCGGGAGCGGCAATGGTCTGGACAATATGAAGAACCGGGCACGGGAGTTAGGAGGGAAACTGGATATTCATTCGCAATGTGGTGCAGGTACGTCCGTCATGCTTACAATTCCGGTATAAATCCCTCTCCCCTCACCCATATTCGCGATCCCCGATGTCATAAAATAATTGTTCTTTTGCTAAATACCTATGCCAGACGTGAGGATTACCATATTTGAAGACAGCAAACACCTGCGCGAAAGCCTGCAGATCGTGCTCAACGGAACGCCCGGGTTTACCTGCATAGCAGCCTACCACAATTGCAGTGACCTCCTTTACCGGGTAGAAAAAGACAAGCCGGATGTGGTGCTGATGGACATTGAGATGCCGGGCATGAATGGAATAGATGCTACCCGTATTATCAAAGCTACTTTCCCCAACATACATGTATTGATACAAACGGCTTTTGCGGAAGATGATTACATCTTTGGCGCCATCTGTGCAGGCGCTTCCGGTTATATACTAAAAACCACCACGCTGGCAGGCTATATTGAAGCGCTGCAAAACGTAAGCAGTGGCGGTTCACCTATGACGCCCGGCATTGCCCGCCGGGTAATGGAGCTCTTCCGCGCACATGTACCCGAACGTTCTACCACAGAAAAGGTAGATCTCACCAACAAAGAAACTGCGGTCCTGCAGCACCTCGTTACGGGCAAAAGCTATAAAATGATCGCTGCCGCCATGGAACTCTCGGTCGATACGATCAAAACACATATCCGCAACATCTATCTCAAACTACAGGTGAACTCCAACACGGAAGCTGTAGCCCGCGCGCTCCGCGACAAACTGGTATAATGGCGAGTGGCAAGTGGCGAGTGAACAACACTCACCTCTCGCTACTCACTACTCACTATTTCTCACCCAATCTCGCGATTGCCCACTCCTTTACCATTTATCAAATTTGTGGAGTAAAACAACTGCTCCATGCACTACCACCCATACACCAACAAATTACCTGTACTATTCATTCTGCTATTGCTGACCGGTACGGCATCCGCTCAGGATATTGAAAGCATCAACTTTAAAAAACCGGTAAAGTTCAGCGGCACGCTCAACTTACAATTAGAGCAATACTCGGCCAGTGGTATTGAAAACAGGAAGCAGGCTTCTTCCTGGATGATATCGGGCACGCCCACTATAACGGTACTCGGCATCCAGGTACCGTTCTCTTTTCTCTTCAGCAATTTTGAGAACAGGTACTACCAACCTTTCAATCAATACGGCATCAGTCCCAGGTACAAATGGATCACGGTACATGCCGGCTACCGCAACATCCAGTTCTCGCCCTATACGTTGGCAGGTTACCGCATGTTGGGCGGAGGCATAGAGCTCAATCCGAAAGGGCTGCGCCTCGGCTTCATGTATGGCCGGCTTAACCGCTCTGCTTCTCTCGACTCTGCACAGATGGCCAACCCACTGGCTTTCCGCCCGGTGGCCGCGTATACGCGTATGGCCTATGCAGCTAAAGTAGGCGTAGGAACAGATAAGAACTACATCGACTTCAGCTACCTCAAGGGATGGGACAAGGAAGGCTCCGTAGACAGCAAGTTCAGGGACTCGCTGCCACCGGCCGAAAACCATGTACTGGGGCTCTCCTGGAAACTCACTTTCTTTAAGCACTTCACCTGGCAAACGGATGTGGGCCTCAGTCATTATACGAACGACATCCACAGTGAAAAGATCGTACTCGATTCAAGTGATCCCAAAATACTCCGTCAGCTTACGGACTTCTTCGATTCCCGCATTTCATCGCAGGTGCTCACGGCCGGGGAGACCAAACTTGCTTACATGGGAAAAGTGTTTGGCCTGGGCGTTAGTTACAAGCGCATAGATCCTGATTACAAATCAATGGGGGCTTACTTTTTCCAGAGTGATATACAGCAATACTCGGTTTTTCCCTCCCTGCGCCTGAACAAAGGCAAACTGCTGATCAATGGCAGCCTCGGCTGGCAGGAAGACAATCTCTACCAGCAAAAACTAGCTACCTCCAAACGGTTTACGGGCAATGGCAATATCAACTATATACCGGTGCAGTGGTTTGGTATCAACATCAACTACAGCAACTTTGGCATCACGCAAAATCCGCTGCGCACCTCGCCTACGGATGAGCTCTTCAAGCAGGTATCGCAAAGCATCGTCATCGTGCCCTACCTCAACTTTGTGAATGAGCGGGCGGTAAAGAGTCTGCAAATGGTTACCAGCATTCAATCGCTCAACAGCCCGGTGCAAAGTATCAATGCGGTGGCGGATCAGAACACGCTTTACACAACACTTATTTATAGCCATTCGCTGCTGAAGAAAAACATCTCCTTCAATGCTTCGGCCAATTATAACAATACCAGCCTCACTACAGGGGATATTGGTTCAGTAGGCGGCGGCGTAGGGGCTACTTTACCTTTCTTCAAACAGAAACTGGCGCTCACTACGAATGCTACTTATAACAACAACAAATTCAATGGTGCGTCAAACGGCTATACGCTCAATGCGGATGTAGGCATCAGCTTCCGGCTCATCAAAAGAAATACGGTGCAGCTATTGTTCAACTACCTGAAGAATGAGGCCAAAGACCAAACGGTTATCCAAAGCTTTGACGAAAAAACATTCCGTGTTGGTTACGGCATCACGTTCTGATAAAACCTTACCTGAAAAACATCAACTCTTAGCAACTGTAATTATGAAAAATATACCACTCCATAAGCGGTCATTGAAAGCCATCTTCTTCTTCCTGCTGGCTTTCGTTGCCCTATCTGCATCGGCCCAGGTAAACGTATCGTTTACGCTCCGCCCGCCTTACTCCGCATACATCAAAGATTATTATCACCTGGAAAATAAAGCGGTGATTGTACTTAGCAATACCACCCGCACTTCGCTGGACATCAAACTGGGAGGAAGCATCACCAATGAATCGCGGGGGGTATACATCCGCACCAGCCCCAATGCACAGCCCCCCATGCCGATCACGCTGGGCCCGGGTGCTACTGTAGTGCTTACGGCCAATCCCGATGTAATGCGTTTCTTTGATCAGAACAGCGTTACCACCAACGCTAACGATGCGATGCTGGCCAATATCATTAAATCGGGTATGCTGCCCGAAGGCAATTATCAGGTATGTGTCAATGCCTATGATTATAATACAGGCAAGCAACTCTCCGGCACGGGCATCGGCTGTTTCAACTTTGTGCTTACACAGTTGGACCCGCCGGTGATCACTTTCCCGCAAAACAACCATACTTACCCGGCGGAACAACAGAACCTCAACTTTAGCTGGACGCCGCCACTGGGCAACCTCTCCGGCACCCTCATTGAATATGACCAGATTATTGTAAAGGTGCAACCCGGGCAGAACCCCAATGATGCGATTGCTGCTGCGCGTGATTTCAATGCGGGTAACCCGGTAGTGAACAGGAAAAAGTCTTTAACACAGAGCTATGTCACGCAGCCGTTTGACCTTCCTTTTGAAAAAGGGCAAACCTATGCTATGCAGGTAATCGCCCGCGACCGGAACGAAAAAACATTAATGACGAACCTGGGCCGTAGTGAGATCGTGACCTTCCAGGTAGGCAATTCCACATATGCACCCAGCAATGATTTACCATTAGGGGAATATAATGGCCCTGTGTTCAGTAATGTTCAACTGAAAGGAAAGCTGCGTTACTATTGGATGGTGGCCGGCAATGCTTCTAATAAGAACAACTTTGGTACCACTGTTTCATCCAGCAGTCAGGGCAGTCAGGGCAACCAAGGTGGCGGCGGAAACAATAACAACAATAATAATAACGGATACAACTGGCAGCAGAACACCAACACCTCCACTGCCTACCTCGGTAATACCGAAGGCTTTGCCCCTTATCAGAACAGCCCCCTGGCTGGTATGACCGTGCAACTGATCAAAGCTACCCGTTTCGTCAATCCGGTAATCAGTGGTAACGCACCCGGGCTGTTACCGGGTAATATATTAGTGGGTGCCGCCCCCACCGTATTGGCTACAGCAACTACCACTGCTGATGGCAGTTTCTCCTTCAACGTACCCGGTCTCGAGGATATCAACTTTGGTTTCAGCAATACACCCATTACGGACGGCGGCGGTGGTGATGCGGAAAACTGGAGCATCTCCGGTGCGCACCATACGGTATTGATGGTGAGGCTGGCGGCGCAGGGCTCGTCCTACTATGCACAGCCCATCCAGTACCTCACCGGCGTGCCTGCCAATAAGGAGATGGGTACTTTCTATGCCCAGGTGAGAACATTCAAGTTGCGCGTGTTGGTAGCCGATAATGAGGACCATTCGCAGACAAAAGATGGTGTGGAAGTGATGGTGTGCAGGCGTACCCCCCGTAATAACATGGTGCCGAAAGATGAAGGCAGTCCCGGCGGCTTCAGTAACAATCTTACTTACCACGATGGCCTGTATGATTATGAAGTCATTGGTAAAGCAATATCCGGTGCCAATGGGGAAGCTGTTATAGACCATATTGTATTGGAAGCTTGCGGCGCATATGGTAAAACACCTTATTACATCTTAAGCCGTACGGCAAATCTCAATCAAACCGATCAGGCCATCGGGCACTATGACTTTGATCTTAGATACGCTAATAAAGCCCAATGGCAGGCAGGCAGCTCCTGCCTTATCAACTCCGGGGTTTACATCAGTGGCGATTGCGCCCATGGCAATTGTTTGGCCAGCCTCTCACTTCAAAGATATTCAGCCCAGGGCGGGCTTGGATCATCAACAGAGTTTTATCACATTCAGGGCACTTACCGTGTGAAGCCGCGCATATATGCACAAGTAAAGAACAGTGCTGCTGGTAATACTGATGATATGGCGCAGAACCAACCCGGCGCTCGCTGGTACCTGTGGAAGATAAGTAAGGCTGGCATGCAACGTGCCCGGCAGACTGCTTACCAGGGCAAGTGGGGCAACCTGGTCAAGGAAGGACAGGAAGCTGGCTTTCTCCTCCTCAAGGCTGCGCTGGAAAATCATGGTGTACCTATGATCTGGGAACGTACCGGACTTACAGGGGCTGATGGAAGAGTGAATGAAGAGCTGTTGCCATATGAGGGCGCTTTCAATTCACCCTACGGTTATTACTACATATTACAGGTGGATAAGAATGGTTTTGAAAGCGCCTATGTGCCTGTCAATAAACTCAGTACCTGGAATGAGGCAGAAGGCGGTGACATGGGTATCCTCAAGCCGGGCATGGCGCGCAATGAGGGCGAAATATGGCTGAAACCGAAAGGAAAGCTTACACTCAGGTTGAAAAATGAAAAAGGAGATAAGGCAGGCGCAAAAATACATTACTATGATCCTGCAACCGGGGTGGAAGGGGAGGCTGTCAGTTCTCATGCTGTGTCTGGCGAAAACTATCACGAAGTTACCATAGACCTGCCTTCCGGCGGCAACCGTAAAATAGCCATCCATCCTTTCAGTAATGAGACGTACGAGAAAGATACCATCACGCTTACTATACCTTCGAATGAGGATGTGGTTAAAGACGTGGTCATTAAATACAAGCTGCACCGCATCTACTTCAACGTGAAAGGCAAGACAGGCATGCTGCCGGTAAAAGCACTCGCCCAGTCCAAAGTAGAACTACTGCTGGATAACAACTCCGCAGAAATGTACAACGGCTTGTCGAGCCCATGGATACAGGATGGAAATTTCTCCAATATACCCACGCCACCCATCGGTAACCAGAACAACAATAATCAAAACAATAACAATAATAATAACCAGAACAATAATGGTTTGGTGATTGATAACGACCTCAACCTGCAGATATCAGGTGGTTATACAAAATTCACCAACAATGGTGGTGGTGTAGACTTTGCTTTCAAAAATGGAGGCACCAAGTTTACCTTCCGTATCACGGGACCTGACGGTACCAGTTATGTAGTTACCGATAAAGAGGTCACCAGCATAGCCAGCAAACAATGGAAGCGTGTGGATGTGGAGCTGAAGCAGGCGAGGATCGTAAAAGGAAGGGTCACGTTTGGGCAGGTGCCGGTAGCCAATGCACGCGTGCGCGTGAAAGGGTCGTCACCATTAATAGAAACATTCACCAATAGCAATGGTGAATACACGATGAACGGCGTTCCTTCCGATACCGTCCTCACTTTCTCTGCTTCCAAGGTTGGTTACCAGGGATTGGAATATACAGAAGGACAATCCAGTGCGCAAACTGCCTATGGCCTGGTGCTCTATGCTTACACGCCACCCGGAGGTGGAGGGCCAACTACAACAACCATCAACTTCAAGTTGCGCATCTATGAGGATCTCGATCTTAGCCGGTTGCTGGGCTTCCCGCTGGAAGTAACGGCGCTTACAGAAAATGCGCAGGCACCTTCAGGTATAGGGACGGGAGGTGCTGGCCGGAATACAGGTGGTCAGAACAATAGCGGAGTTGGACAAAGCGTAAGCACTCAAAAGAAATCTGTAAAGATCTCTGGTATCATCAACATCTCCGATTCGGCGAATACGGTATTCAAAATGAGTGGCTCTGGCGCCAACGGCAAGCGGCTGAACACGATTGAATTTTCCGATCTGACGGTAGTGGCAGATGCTATCAGGAACGACTCACTGAAACCATATTGCCGCCCGCAGACATTGCCAATGCAAACGGATGTGAATGAACAGAAGGTTAGGGTCTTTAATTTCTACGATGCTACCATGTACGACAATACAAAGGGAGTAACCCTCACCAATCATACAACAGGCAACGTACAGCAAGGCGTGGCACAGGCTAAGGTAAGAATTGAGCTTACTTCCTTTACGAGCAACAGTATTGCGCTCGATGAGGGACAATCCATCAACCTAGTCACTAATAGTGTCGACAATCCCACCCTGTTCCAGGTATTTACTGCCAACGGGCCTTCAGTTGTCAACACCAGTCAGGGCATAGGTATCGGCAATGATGCCGGTAATGCCGTCAACTATCGCCTCTATGACTTTGAAGCCATAGCAGTAAAAGGCACTTCCCGTATCTACAAAGATTCGCTGACGCTGGATACGAGGTTGCAAACCAACCTGGAGCATGTATCGCAACCCAACCTCAACCTGCCCATTGGTAAAGTACGTATCAATAAGAACAGGGAACTGGATAATATCAACAGAGCTATCAATCATACTACTGCATTAGGCACCTTCAGCATGTTGTGGCAGCGTATTTACGTCAACGGCACTGGTGTGAAGTTCGATGGTACGCTCACTGCAGCCGGTATGAACATGCCGGTGGATGATGCCGAACTGTATCCAACAGAATTCTGGATACCGCAAGGCTCACTACAAACCAACAATGTAAAACTGCTCAATACTGTACCGGTCACTGTACATACGGGAGCTACCTTCGGGTATGACGCCACCCGTAGTGTGCCAGCCTGGTACCTGGCGATCACCAGCCAGAGCAGTACGGTAGCTGCGGCAGAGATCAGTGGTCAGCACCTCAGTGGCCTTGCTGCCAATGCTGTGATACCCTTTACCTCTATCTGGTTCTATAGTAATAATGAACAAACCGTTAACCTGCTCAGTGGTCAGCCGGCTTATAAGGTGCACAATGTTGCTGATTATACTTTGCAGTCTGTGCTGTTATCTAATACGATGATCACATTAAGCGGACAACTCGATCCTGGTATTCCGGCCTTCCCGGTATATCCCACCGCATTACTCTACGAAAAGACAGGGAATACCCTTTCGGGTATGACACTGCGGCCGTTCAGCATGAACAATATCAAAGTAAATGGAGTAGAGTTTGCATTCAACAATAACAATAGTACCAGCATCAGTTTCAGCAACGGACAGATGCTGATCAAAGGCAGAGTGAGCGATGAAAATCCTGCTGTATTCAGCAATGTAGCTTTCACACTTACCAAAACCAACCAGGAAACCAAGCTGGTGCTGGATGAAACACCGCAAAAGCAAAGCGTACGATTAGGCGGTTCCGGCAACAGCCCTATTATACTCACCAACATAGAAGGGCGCATGTGGGTGACCAATAACCAGTGGAACCACCTCTACATCAACGGTGATATGCCCGAAAGCATGGGCTTTACAGCCGATGGCAAACGGATGCGCTTTGATGTACTCGGAGCATTGTCCGTCTCCAATCAGAGTGTGAAGCTGAAGAAAATGTCAACCCCCTTTGGGAACCTCAATATGACCTATGACATGGAGAACCATCGTCTCATGGGTAACCTGTCTTTCACTAACAGTGCAGGCAGCATGGAGATCAGGGGGGATGCCGAAATAGTAGTAGACAAATATGGTTATTACTTCATGGCAGGCGGCGGTATGGAAATGAGCAATCCTTCTATAAAAGGTCAGGCCTACATGCTCTTTGGTAATTACAACCACCAATCCAGCGATCGCCGCAACGCTATTGAAGACATGCTCAAAGAGTATAGTTATTACTACCAGCAATTGAACAAATTCCCCAGAGGCTATACGAATATGCAGAAGGTCGATGGCTTCTTCTTCGAGGCCGGTGCAGAAATACCGGTGCCGGGTGTGCCCAACTTCGATATCAACCTTGGGCTGGTAGATGCAGCACTGGAAGTAACTGTAGGAGGCGATGTGCGATTGGGAATAGCCTTCGGTGACAATACCACTTACAATATGGGCATGGGCATCTTCGTGAACGCTTACTTCAGACTGGGAGTTTCAGTCATCCATGCCTGCGCCGGTGTAGAAGTAGGGGTACGGGCAGGAGTTGATGCCGATGGTAATTACTCTACCAATGGCGACTATAGTATGCAAGTAACCGGATATGTGTTGCTGGAAGGACGTGTATACGCAGGCGGTGGCCTGGTATGTACCAGTAAATGTGATGGCGCTTGTGTGTATGACGAAGCGTACGGACAGATCGGCTTCAACGCAATTGGTACCATCACCAACAACGATTCCAGTTTCCGGCTCGAACTGTCGAGTGGTAGCAGCACCTTCCCGAAGAAAAAGTAATTCAAAGAATAAACCCCCCACTGTAACACGATAAATAACCTGATAATGAAAAAGTTTTTAACCATCATCTTCTTCCTGGCAGCCGCCTTGCACTTGCAGGCTCAGGATATGCTGGCCGGCCTTGCCAGGCCCGGCGCCAAAGGCATCTTCGTGCTCACCGGCGATGCCATCAGTGATGCCAAAGGTCCCGTCACAGCATATAAAATAGAACGCAAGGCTGGCAACGATAAAGACTTTACTGTTGTAGCCACCCTGCCGGCAGTGACCACCATCGCCGATTTTAAAAAGCGGGCAGCAGCCTCCAACGATATGGTGCCTTTCCAGCACGACCTTTCCCTGCTCAACCTGGACTCGATCTGGGTAAAGGGAAAGGCCGCAGGCTCCCTGGCCGACCTGCTCAATATAGGATATAGCACACCCGTAATGGCCGGCTTCAACATGATCTGGCTCGATGAAAAAGTACAGGCAGGCAAAAGTTACCAGTACAGGGTTACGGCTACCGGCAGCGCTTACACAGCACTTTCTTTGCCCGTCAGCTTTAACCGTTTACCCGTTGCCACTCCCCTATATCAGCAAGCGGTCTTCAACAAACCGCAACGCCATATGCAGCTCTACTGGCGTACTACCTTTAAGGACCATCCCGACTTCCTTGAAACCTGGCGCAGGGAAGACAATGGCGCTTATACCAAAGTGCCCGCCATCATTGGCTATCTGCCCGGTAAGGATTCGGTTCAATACCTGATCAAAGACACGACCGCAAAGTCGGGCCGGCTGTACCGGTATTTTATAAAAGCGTTTGATGTTTTGGGCAATGCGGCGCCTGTATCGGATACGGTCACCATTGCCTCGCTCGACCTGCTGCAGATGCCCATGCCACAACAGGTAAAAGCCGTCAGCGATAGCGCCTCACGTGGCATTCAGATTTCCTGGCACCTGCCAGAGGCTGCCTTTATCAAAATGTTGACGCTTTACCGCAGTACCAATTCGGTAAAAGGATTTGAACCGGTAGCAGAATTCGCAGCAACCGATACCATCTTTCTCGACCAGCAGGTACAGCCTGCCACACCTTACTTCTACTATTTTGAAGTGGAGTATAAAACGCAGAACAAGTCCAAGCGCAGCACTTCGTTTGCTGGCAGCTTCATTGATGCTTTGCCTCCATCATTACCACGAAATATAATTGCCACTGGCAATAAACAAGGTGTTGAACTTAGCTGGGATTACCAGGGAGCCAATACCACGGGCTTCTGGCTCTACCGGGCAGAGCGTGGTAAGCCCTTGCAGTTGATCACCACCATGATACCCTCGCTGGATACTCTGCAACAATACACCTGGACAGATACCGATAGCTTATTGAGAGGCGACCGATTTTACCAGTATGCACTCAAATCTTTTTCTACAAGCCATATTGAAAGCCCCTTCTCCGATACGGTAATAGCAAGGCCGCTTAAGAACATCCCTGTGCCTAAACCACCTATGCGCGTAACTGCCTATGCCGAGGATGGCCGTATATATGTGGACTGGGATGCCGTGTCATACGATGAAACAGTATCAGGCTACAAATTGCTGCGCAGCAAAAAAGCAGCCGGCGCCAGCAACTTTATTACCGATACCATCTTGCGCAATACCAATGGCTTTGTGGATACGCTTGTAAAGTCCAACGAAACTTACCGCTACAGCGTCATCACACAATCGATGCTGGGTGTGCAAAGTGTACCCGCTACCTGGGCATCGGTAAATATAAAGGGCGAAAAACCTGCAGCGCCTGCTTCTCTAACGGCCAACCTCGCCCCAACAGGCGTGCAGCTCAACTGGGAAGTGCCAGCTAATAACGAATCGCTCCAGTACAACATCTATCGCTATGAGCGTGGTAAAGAACCCGTGAAGGCTGGCACAGTAGCAGGCAGCACTGATCAGTTTATTGATAAGACAGCCACCAAAGGCAAACAATACTTCTACTTCATTCGCTCCCTGTCATCCGATAAAACAGAAGGCGATAAAAGCAATGAAGCAAGTATAAGGTATTAATCAGTGTCAGGCTTAGCCTGTCGAAGCCCTTCGACAAGCTCAGGGTGACAACAAAAATATTAACCATAAAAACACGATCAATGAAAACATTCAACCAGCGTATGACAGGCTTACTGTTCATATTGATGGCGCTCCTTGTTGTATCCTGCGAGCGCGAAGGCCCCATGGGCCCCGAAGGACCGCAAGGCCCGGATGGCCCGCCTGGCGAAGATGGCGGCGGCGGCGGTGGCAGCAACGTCACAACTTTTGTTACCTCTCCAGGTGCCGTCATTAAGTGGGACTTTTCAGATGGATGGGATGGTTATGGCGTGTATGAACTCGAGGGAGCGTTCATTTCAATCCCCGAATCTTATAAAAAGGCTATTGAAGAAGGATTGGCAGTAGTGTACATGGGCGGGCCGGAAAACGATTGGTACAAACTGCCCTGGACCTGGGGGCAGGACAAAAATCATATATATGACTGCTTTTTTCAGGGTACCGAACTTGTCATATATGCAAAGGTTAAAGAAAACCTCAACGGCGACGGGGACAATGAACCTATTCAGATTGATAAAATAAAAGTTGTTATTGCGCCGGCTTCTAAAGTATACACGCTCTCATTGACCAATTGATCATTATTCCTTAAAACAAGATTATTATGAAACGATACCTGTTTGTTTTAATAAGTTGCTGCTGCTTCCTGTTCTCCTGTTCCAAAGAAGGGTTGCCCGGTCCCCAGGGGCCTGAAGGTCCCGAAGGGCCGGCTGGCGAGCCTGGTACAGGCGGTGGTGGAACTGCTACCAATATTATATCGGTCATTACACCCGCTACTGCAAGCTTTACCTGGGAACAGATTTCCCGCTCTGCCACCAATATTGTTTACCGGCTTAAATGGAAAGTTGGCGCCACAGAAGGTACTACGTATAGATTACCCGATTCGCTTACTGCCCGCATTGATAATGGCGCCTTATTGATATATGCCTGGAATAACCAGGGTGATTACGAAGGCAAAAGATTCCAATTGGCCTACGCTCCCGCAGAGTTTTATTCCCTCGCAACGTATGTCTATCAACTGGAAAAGATAGCCGGTCGTTACGTCATCACTGTTCTCGCAGATATGCAGGATTATGGTTCTACCAACCCACGGCTGCCTATGTTTTTGCATTCTCTGAAGTTTCTGATCATTCCCCAAACAGGCACCGGCACTATAGGATGGGGATAGATACCTGACATATAAAAAACACAATCATGAAAAAGATACTCTATTACAATACCATATTCTTTTTGTTGATCGCACTCCTGGCATCTTGCAAAAAGCAGGGCCCTGATGGCCCCGAAGGGCCGGAAGGTCCGGCCGGTAATCCCGGTCCTCCCGGTAACAGCGGTGGCACAGGCAATGGTGCGGTGATTGCCTACACCAGCGGGGCAACGAATGTGTTTCGATGGGAAGAGAATGCCTTTGAACCCGGCAGTTATACACTGACCCGTGCCGAAAATCCGACCAGTGTTAATTTTGATGATGGGTTTTATGTAGAGGATGAAGAAGGAGTGGTTCCTGATGGAATAGTACTTGTGTACGTGAAAATGAAAAAGAAAAACAGTACGCAGGAAGCGGTTTGGTACGCCATGCCCCACCTGAGTGGCAATATGGCGGCAGGGTCGGAGGAATACACTGCCTTTCAGAGTTACAACGATCAATCGGGGAATAATGATTACCTCGCGGTACGTATCACGGCCGATGTTGCGCAGGTAAGTCCTGCCGCTGCAACGCCGCCATCGTATGATGCATCAGGCGTAAAGATCATCGTTATTGCCACCGGTAATGTTATAATGGATAGTCGTTCCGCGGATGTAAGAACACTTTCCCTCGAAGAAGTCATGGAACGCTACAACATAAAAGAAACTGACTTCAAAGTCTTAAGGTAAGGGTGGTTTCATAAGCAGTTACAGGCTATGAAGCAAAAGGGGGTATCACAGTGGTGATATCTCCCTTTTTTATTAATTTGCCCCCTTATGGCTTTACGCATTGGTCTTACAGGCGGTATCGGTTCCGGCAAAAGCACGGTAGCCAAGGTATTTGAGGTGCTGGGTGTCCCTGTATATTATGCCGATGAAGCAGCACGGCATATTATGAATGCCGATCCCCTGCTGCGGGAACAGATCATCCAACAGTTTGGGCCCGGCGCCTACGACAATGGGGTACTCAACCGGAAATACCTGGCCGGCATTGTATTCAATGATCCCGCCAAACTGGAATTATTGAACTCACTGGTGCATCCTGCCACCATCCGCGATGGAGAAAAATGGATGCAGCAGCAAACCGCTCCCTATGCGGTGAAAGAGGCGGCGCTGATATTTGAAAGTGGTTCCCAATCACAGCTTGATTATGTGATCGGGGTATCTGCGCCCGATGCACTACGCATCCACCGTACGATGCAAAGGGATCATATTACCCGTGACGAGGTAATAGCCCGCATCAATAAGCAGGTAAAACAGGTGATTAAAATGCGCCTTTGTGATTTTGTGATCTACAATGATGAACAACAACCAGTGATTCCCCAGGTATTGAAACTCCATGAACAACTGCTTACGCTAAGTCAAGAAGCTGTCAGGTGTTAGCTGTTCGCGTACCCGTAACCAGCGATCAGCTTACCAACAACCGGCACCCAGCAACCCTTTATCAACTTTCCAGCCTGTCAACCCTTGTTTTCCCCTATATTTAGCCTTCTAAAAAAAATCCCTGCATGAGAAAAAAACTGATTGCACTCCTGTGCGGCCTTCTACCCTTGTTGGCTGCAGAGGCTCAGAATGACTACAGCAATTACCAGCAACAAACCAATCGTATACAGGCTTTATCGAAACAATACCCGCAACTGGCGTCGGTGAAGTCGATTGCGCGTACGACAGGCAATAAGGACGCCTGGATGATCACCATCGGCACCGGCAATACGGCATCCAAACCAGCCATCGCCATCGTAGGCGGTGTAGAAGGCAACCATCTGCTCGGAACGGAGCTGGCCATTGGCTTTGCCGAAGACCTGCTGAAGGGCAGCAATACGGATAGCATTAAAGCCTTGCTGAACAAAACCACTTTTTATGTATTCCCCAATATGAGCCCCGATGCCACGGAGCAATATTTCGCTAAACTGAAATACGAACGCCAGGGCAATGGCACCACCACAGATGATGACCGTGACGGCAAGAACGATGAGGACGGGTATGATGACCTGGACGGTAATGGCAAGATCACCTGGGTGCGGGTGGAATCACCTCTCGGCGATTACAAAGTACATCCCGATGATGCACGGGTATTGATCAAGGCGGATGCTACCAAAGGAGAAAAAGGTAAATACCTGCTGCTCGCCGAAGGCATCGATAACGACAAAGACAATCAATTCAATGAAGATGGAGAAGGGGGTGTATGGTTCAACAAGAACTTTACCTACAAACATCCCTCCTTTACGCAGGGCGCCGGAGAATTTGCGGTATCAGAAAAAGAAACAAGGGCATTGGCCGATCAGTTGTTTGACCTCTTCAATGTATATGTCCTGATCAGCTTCAGCAGCAATAACAACCTTTCCTCCCCTATTGCTTATAGTGCGCCTGCTGCCAGCCAACGCATTGTGGCCGGTTACCAGGAAGCAGATGCCAAGGCAAATACTTTGGTATCAGAACTTTACAATAAGATCACAGGTATGAAAGAAGCGCCCAAAACAACTGCAGCAGGCGGTGACTTCCTCTCCTGGGGGTATTATCATTACGCCCGCTATAGCTATAGCACGCCAGGCTGGTTTGTACCCAAGGCCAAACCCGATACTACAAAGAAAGAAAAAGCATTCTCTGTAGAAGATCCCACTGCGAATTACCTGCGCTGGGCTGCCCAACAAGGCATCACGAATACATTTACAGAATGGAAGCCGGTGCAGCACCCCGATTTTGCAGGCAGAACAGCAGAAGTAGGTGGCCTGGATCCGTTTGTATTGATCAATCCGCCCTTTAAACTGGTACCGGATATTATTAAGAAACATACCGATTTCGTACTGAAGCTGGCAGCTTACCAGCCTGAACTGGACATCCTGAATGTAAAAACAGAAAAGGTTGGTAATGGTCTTACCCGCATTACGCTCGATGTAGTCAATAAAGGTATCCTGGCTTCGCATACCAAACTGGGTGAAAGAAGTTACTGGATCAAGCGTATACAGGTAAAAGTGAATACAGGCGGCAACCAGTCGGTAATCAGCGGTCGTAAGAACCAATTGTTAAATTCGCTGGAAGGACTCAGTTCACAACAACTGACCTGGCTTGTGAAAGGTAGCGGTAAAATCACCATTGAAGCCGGCAGCCCCACCACTGGCATCGTTAAAACTGACATTAACCTTTAGTACGCTTCCCAAAATTGATCATTATGAAAATTAATATATCATTTGTTCTTCTTACCTGCGTTCTGGCTGTTACGGGCATTAGCGTGCAGGCACAACAACCCAACCAGGTATTCAAAGGAGCCGGCAGCCCGGTGAATCCGAAAGTTCCCATGAGCTGGAACCGGTACAATGACCATGCTGGCATCACGGACATCTGCAAAAAGATCGCCGCAGCACATCCAGACCTCTGCAAACTGGAATCGATTGGCAAATCATACCAGGGTCGAGATCTCTGGTGCCTCACCATCAGTGACTTCAAAAACGGAGGTGACGTAAGCCGTAAGCCTGCGATGTACATCGATGGCAATATCCATTCCAATGAAGTACAGGGCAGTGAATTTGCCCTATATACCGCCTGGTACCTGACAGAGTCTTTCGGCGATACCAAATACATACAGGAATTACTGGCTGATAAAACCTTCTACATTGTTCCTACCATCAATCCGGATGCACGTGACAATTTCTTTCATGAAGCCAACAATGCCAGCTCTCCCCGCTCAGGCCTGATACCGGTAGACAATGACCGCGATGGCGCAGTAGATGAAGATGGATACGATGATCTAGATAAAGACGGCAATATCGTGATGATGCGCCGCAAGAACCCCAATGGCCGCTGGAAGCAGGATAACAAAGACCCGCGCAAGATGGTGCAGGTAGGTGCTGAAGAAAAAGGCGATTATGAACTGCTGGGACTGGAAGGTATTGACAACGATGGCGACGGATTGGTGAACGAAGATGGTTATACTTTCGAATATGACCCTAACCGCGACTGGGGATGGGGATGGCAGCCGAATTATATACAGGGTGGCGCTTATAAATATCCTTTCTCCTTACCGGAGAACAAGGCGGTGATGGAATTTGTGATGAAGCATCCTAATATTGCAGCAGCACAATCCTACCACAACTCCGGCGGTATGATCTTACGCGGTCCCGGCGGACAAGAAGACATAGGCACTTATAATGCTACGGATGTACGCATTTATGATGTGCTGGGCAAGAAGGGTGAAGAATTATTACCCGGCTACCGTTACCTGGTGGTGTACAAAGACCTTTATTCTGCCTATGGCGGTGAGCTGGATTGGTTTTATGGAGGCCGTGGCGTATATACTTTCTCTAATGAACTGTGGACCTCTTACCTGATGTTTAACAAAGGCAACGACGATGATGATAATTCAGGTGTAGACCCCTCCTATCAGTTTGACCGTTACCTCCTGTTCAAAGATGCATTCGTAGAATGGCATGAATACAACCATCCGCAATATGGCAAGATTGAAATAGGTGGCTTCAAAAAGAACTTTGGCCGTATGCACCCAGGCTTCCTGATGGAAAGTGATGCCCACCGCAATATGTCGTTCAGCATTTTTCATTGCTATCAAACACCTAAACTGTCTATCGACTCGATTGCAGAAAAAGACCTGGGCGATGGATTGAAAGAGATTACGGCTGTCATTTCCAATGAGCGCATTATCCCCACGCATGCCAGCCAGGACCTGAAATTTAAGATTGAACGTCCGGACTATATTACGATCACAGGTCCCAAAGTATTGGCCGGTATGGTAGTGGAAAACCGCGACCTGAATATTACTACGGAACAGAAAACCAATCCTGGCACCATTGAAGTGGCCAATATTCCCGGACAAGGCACTGTAACGGTACGGTGGATTGTACAGGGAAGCGGCAAGTATACGATCAATGTGGATAGCCGTAAGGGTGGATTGCTGAGTAAGACGAAATAATAAAACAGCTTCGAGCCACGAGCTGCGAGCTGCGAGCAAATACCTTTTGCTCACAGCTCGCAGCTTTTTTATATTTGTTATATGAAGGTTCCTATTGAGACGATACAGTTGTTCCCGGTGCTTGATCAAAAACTGATCGAGGTACTCCGTTCATTAACACCGGAAGAATGGAACCTGCCCACGGTAGCCAGGCTATGGACGGTAAAAGATGTGGCGGCACATATACTGGACACGCATATGCGCACGCTGTCCATCGGCAGGGATGGATACCTGGGCGACCCGCCGGGCAATATCCAATCATCCCAAGATCTGATCGATTACCTCAACCGGGTCAATGCTGATTGGGTGGCAGCCAGCAAGCGGATCAGTCCGGCTGTGTTGATTGACTTGCTGGAAGTGTATTGCAAGGCTGCCAGTGACTATACCGCCACACTGGACCCGATGGCTCCGGCGCCCTGGGGCGTGAGCTGGGCCGGTGAAGAAGTATCTGCCAATTGGTTCAACATCGCCCGTGAATACACGGAGAAATGGCATCACCAGCAACAGATACGGGAAGCTGTGAACAAGCCGGGCATTATGACAGAGGAATTGTATCACCCTTTCCTGGATACGTTTATGAGGGCCTTGCCTTTCACCTACCGTCATATGCCTGCTGCAGAAGGCACCATATTACAAGTCACCCTCACAGGAGTTGGTGGCGGCCACTGGTACATTGAGAAGAGGACTCAATGGCAGCTGATCCCAGCACCTGCCAACGAACCTGCTGCCCATACCACGATAGATGGTAGTGTGGCCTGGAAACTGTTTTCCAAAAGCTGGCGCCGCAAAGAGGTAGCCCCCTATGTATCTATTGAAGGAGACCAGCGACTGGGGGAAGTGGTGCTGGATATGGTGTCGGTAATGGCGTAACGGCAATTTTTATAACAAACACTCGTATGAATAAAGTAAACCTTGCAGAGAAATTCTCGACCTTCTCTGAACACTGGAGCCCTAAAATAGCTGGAGAATTGAATGGGCAGCATGTAAAGCTGGTCAAGTTTCAGGGGCCCTTTACCTGGCACCATCATGAACAGGAAGACGAAATGTTCCTGGTTGTGAAAGGCAGTTTTATCATGGAGTTCCGGGATAAGAATGTCACGCTCAATGAGGGAGAGTTTATTATTGTACCCCGGGGTGTAGAGCATCGTCCCAATGCGCCCCAGGAAGTAGAAGTACTTTTGTTTGAACCGGCCGGCACCCTCAACACGGGCAACGTAGACAACGAGTTCACAAAGAAAGAATTGAAGACTATATAATAATATGAATACGGCTCAATCGTATTCATACTCCATGGTAGTGGGAGCATTTGATCAACTAACCCACTCTACCTACACGGGCCTGATAGTTGTTTGGTGCAGCGGCAGCACAATCACAAAGGTGGTACCTACTCCTTCTTTACTGCGTGCAGTAATGATACCGTTGTGCTTCTCAATTATTTTACGGGTAATTGCCAGGCCTATTCCCGTTCCTTCAAACTGCTCCTGTGTATGCAGTCGCTGAAAGAGGGTGAATATTTTATCGAGAAAGCGCTCATGAAAGCCAATACCATTGTCGCTCACTTCAATACGGCAATAAGCACCTTTCTCATCTTCCGGCGCATCAAATGACCGGGCAGCCACCCGCTGCACATTAATATGCACTTCCGGGGCGACGTCCTTGCGGCTAAACTTCAGCGCATTGCTCACCAGATTTTGAAACACCTGCCGTATCTGCCCTTGCATCCCGTCGATCGTACAAAGGTTCTCTATTTTCACCACGGCCTTTTTATCGGAAATAACTACTTCCAGGTCCGACAATATCTCCCGGATGGTGACATTCAGATCTACAGGCTCAAATACACCATTCTGTGATAGCCGGGAATAATTCAGCAAGTCTTCAATCAGCCGCATCATGCGTTGCGATGATTTGATGATTCGATTCACCAGGTCGGTGGCCTTTGACTCTGTATCCTTCAGGTAATTGTCCTTGATCATATTACTGAAGATGAAGATCTTGCGGGTAGGCTCTTTCAGGTCATGACTGGCCACAAAAGCATATTGCTGCAATTCGGTATTGCTTTTCTCCAGTTCCTTGTTGGCCCGGATACCTTCCACTACTTTTTCTTCCAGTTCCAGGTTGAGTTGCTTCAGGGTATCCTTGGCAACGACCAGCTCACTGTAGCTCTTGTGCAGCTGCCGCTCCGCTTCTTTTTTCTCCGTAATATCAGAATAGGTAATAATGATACCATCCATCATCTTTACCGCAATCATTTCATAGGTCACCGGAAATTCGCCGGTGGTGAGGATACACTCATCATGAAAAACCTTATTGTCCTCCACCACCTTCACCAGCTTGTTGAAGAGGCCATTGCTACAAAGATGCTGGAAGTCATACTTCATGGAAAGACCGGTTGCTTTTTCACTGTTCGAGGCCAGCAATGCATCAGCAGCTTTATTAGCGGTGAGTACATGAAAATCGGCGATCTCGTTGGCAGCGCTACGCTGTGCCTTAAAAGCGATGATCGCATTCAAGGTGGAATTAAATATACCGGTAATGATATTATCCAGGCTCTTGATCATGGAAATATCAATAAAGGAGATCACAGCTCCATCTGTCTTTTTATCGGAACGGATATAAGGAAATATACGCATCAGGGCACTGGTACGGTTAACCAGTCTTACTTCCTTCTCTACCTGGTTCTTTGACCTCAATACATGCTTGATATCCTCCAGCAGGGTACTCTGCTCAATATTGTTGGAAATATGATCGATCGGCCTGCCGATATCGGATTCAATGAGGTTGATCATTTTAACGGCCGCAGGATTGAATTTGCGGATACGCATCTCGCCATCGACAAATACCTGCCCCATGTCGGTACTGCCGAAATAATTATTCATGTCATCATTCAGCTCAATCAGTTCACGGATCTTTAACTGGTGTTCTGTATTGAGCGTATGTAACTCTTCGTTCAGGGATTGCAACTCTTCATTGGAGCTTTGCAATTCTTCGTTGGCGCTCAATAATTCTTCATTGGAGCTTTGCAATTCTTCATTGGCCGTTTCCAGTCCTTCTACCGCTAATTGCAGGTTGGACCTGCTTGCCTGCAACTCATCTTCCAATTCAAGTATCAGCGCCTGGCTATCCGGAGAGAGTTGGTGCCGTATTGCTTCCAGGTCATCTCCGCCAGTATCAGGCGTTTCCCACATCACCACCAGGGTACAGGGATTCTTTTCAGGAGGGAATGGATTAATGATCGCATTGACCAGTACGGACTCTTCCCCACGCTTAACCCGGATTGCACGCACCGCCACTTTCTTTTTCTCTTTCCAGGCTTTTCGGATTGAGACATTGAGGGGCACTGATAATTCAGGCAACAACATTTTCAACAAGTGAAAATTGAGTTTGCGCTCGGGGAGCCCCAGATAGCGTGTAAACTCGCCAATAGCATCTTTTACCTCATAGCGGCTATCAATGTATAAAGCCGCATATTTGGACTCATCGGCCATCAGGTCTTTGAAAGCTTCTACCAGGGAATGCTCTTCCTGTTTCTTGCCACTGAGTATCAAAGGGAGTTCTGTGCGGGAAGATTGTACATTGCGATAGGGCCTGGTAGGATTGTACACCGGCTCGGTGTAATTCCGTCTCTTCAAGCTCATTTTTCTGAATATCTTCCATTTGCCATCTGTTTCCGCATAGTTTTCCTTGAGCGCTGCCAGGTGTTCGCTGGAACCAAGGAACAGAAACCCTCCTACCCTTAAGGAAAAATCCAGGGTATCCAATACTTTTTGCTGGAGGGAATTATCCATATAGATGAGCATGTTGCGGCAGCTCACCAGGTCATTGTGAATGAAAGGAGGATCTTTCAATACGTTGTGACGGGCAAATACTACTGACTTGCGGATACGTGGAATGATCATGTATTTTTTCCCTTCCCGTACAAAATATTCTTCCAGCATTTCTTCGTCGATATCCTTTTCAATAGACAAGGGATAAGCGCCGCGGGCAGCATATTCTATGGCGGCTTCGTCGAGATCGGTAGCAAATATTTTTATATCCAGTTGCAGGTCATGTTCTTTCAGGTAGCGTTCAAAAATAATAGCCAGGGAATAGGCTTCCTCTCCAGTACTACACGCGTTTACCCATATTTTCAGTAGTTCACCTGGCTGCTTGGTTTTTACCAGCGCAGGCAATACCTGTGTACTGATCACTTCGTAAGCCTGCTGATCCCTGAAAAAACGGGTAACCCCGATCAGGAAATTCTTATACAGGGTATTCGACTCTTCAGGATGCTGTGCCAGGTAAGCCACATATTCCTCCAGGGTATGTAATTCCAGTCTCATCATCCGCTTTTCAATACGCCGCAGAATGGTAGCTGGCTTATAAGCATGAAAATCATTGCCTGTATTCAATTTGACGAGATGGGTGATTTCCCGCAAAAGTTCTTCCTGTGTAGCTGGAGAAGCGTGCCCATTACCGTTTCCATTTCCATTATGGTTACTGTTGCTATGCGATTCAGCAGCCCGTGTATGTTTCACGATCTCTGCCGGCATTGCTGAAGGAGGTAATACCAGATCGACGCTACCGCCGTTGATAGCGCTGTTGGGCATCCCGTCGAACCGGGCTGTATCAGGAGACTGCACCAGTACGATTCCTCCTGCTTTCTTAATAGCTTCCACACCGCGGGTGCCATCTGACCCTGTGCCGGAAAGAATAACAGCAATTGCACGTTGCCCTTTATCACGGGCCAGCGAATGCAGGAAAGTGTCAACGGCTGTATTAGGCGCTTTTTCCACCGCCTTCTGTACCAGTTGTACTTTACCCTGCTTAATGGTCATTACCTTATTATTGGGGATAATGTATACGCATCTTTTTTGTAACACCACATTGTGTTCGGCTTCCAGTACTTTCATACGGGTATGCTTGGACACCAGTTCTACCAGCAGGCTTTTGTAGTCGGGTGACAGGTGCTGGATCACCACAAAGGAATAATTACCAGGATCTGTCATATTATCAAAAAACTCATGGATGGCTTCCAACCCTCCTGCCGAAGCACCGATAGCGATTATATAGTCCGGTTCCTCCAAAATGTTTTTGCCAATACCTTTATAATATGTTTGAGACTTTGTTTTCATTAAACTTTTTAATAATGAATGCATCTGTATCATGAATTCCAACAGAGGATGCACGAAATGCTTCAGACATTCCTAACTATACGACTTCTATGCCAAGGCAGTATTTTGGATGTTTTTTTCCAGCTGGCAAATGCATTCCGGGAGATAATACGGAAACGAATGGTTTGCTATCACGATTTGTAGAATCTTTTCCTCAGTTCTATCCACCCGTTTAATTTTTATGTAGTTATTTTATTTGCTGATAAAACATCTCTAAAAAAGCTGCGAGGCATAGGGGCAATATTTATTAAACATTCAAGATCCTACAGGATTCAGTTGACAGAACGGTTACCATTGCCGTGGCATTCCTGCTAAACAGTATCTTGTTTTAACAACCCTAACTGACGCCCTCCATGGATGAGTAGCTCAACTTTCACCTGGCATAATACCGCTAAAACACGGTGTGATTCGTTATGAGACGTTTCTACATTTACTGAAACGTATTTAAAGCAATCACACATTAAACTCGAAACTATGCTTCGGTATATCCTGCTTATTGCCTTTGTATTTAGTACAACAGCCTCCCGGACGCAAGTACTCAACCCAGCTGACTCCGCCGCCCGGGCCAAAGATTCGATCGAGAAAAAAAAGGCAGAAGATGCCAAAAAGAATAAAGACGCCCCTGCTGAAAAACCGGCCCCCAAAGCACCCGATAAACCTGACTCTGCCGCAGCTCCGGCTGCTCAATCAAATATCGACTCCACCTCGCTGATGGACAGGTATCACTATGATATGGAGCATTACAAGGAATATTATCCAGCAAAAGGTGCATCCAATTGGCGTAGATGGCCTGGCATTATTGGCGGGCTCCTGCTTATCTTTCTGAGCCTATACCTGATGAAAAATACCTCCCTGTGCAAAGACCTGAGTTATTACCCGGGGACGAACGATTTACGACCTGTAGATAAAAGGCCGTACAGCTATTCCAAAGTGCAGTTATTATGGTGGACAACGATCATCCTTTCCACCTTCCTCACTTATGTTATTTACACAGGCTACTTAATATCTTTTACGCCCAGTATGGTCCTCTTGTTGGGTGGTGGCCTGGCAGTCTCTGTATTCGGTAAAGTGATCGACAATACACAAACTGACAAAGACGGTGACTCAGTCCCGATACGCCACCAGGATCTTGAAGACACCAAAGGCGTATTTACCGATATCCTGTCGGATGATGGCGGTATCAGCATTCATCGCTACCAGGCAGTGGTCATTAATATGATATTTGGTCTCGCCTTCATTGGCCGCCTGATACATAGCATTTTTGGGCATGACAAATATCCTTTCCTTGAATTTGAATCCTGGCAGTTGACCTTGATGGGTGTAAGTTCAGCCGCCTTCTTAGGCCTGAAGGGCACCGAAAATGCGCCAGGTACCAAGGAAAAACGGGAAAAAGAAGCCGTACAGAATGCTGCCAAGCCAGGAACGCCCGCCCCTACTACCAATGCTTTTCAGCAACTTAAAGCTACTGTTAACAACCGGTAATACCGGACCCATAATTACAAAGGCAAGCACATAAACATCCAATACATCCGGTGTGCCGGAAACTTTTGACCTGTCAGAAGTTTCCGGCACGCTTTTGTGGAAAAGATTTCCACTCTTCCAATTCGATGAAAAAGAAGTGATTACAAGTCTTCTTCCTGGCCTCACCACATTTTAACAGTCCTGGAATTTGGAAATTCCGCCGCCATGAATACCTTTGTTTGACAATTTTGTCAAACTATATTGTCAATGGCAGTAAAAGATAGTCAAACCGAACAACAGATCAAGGATGCGGCCCGCAGGCTTTTCTTCGCCGAAGGAAGGTTTAATGCCACTACCCAGGAGATAGCCGATGCCGCCGGAGTCAACCGGACGCTGGTGAATTACTATTTCCGGTCGAGGGACCTGTTGTTTGACCAGATCTTAAAAGAGGCCAGGGATACTATGGACCAACGCCTGGATATGGCGATGAGCAATGAAACTTCTTTTAAAAAGAAGATCGAGCATTTCATTGACATCTTTACTGAACAGGCTTTTACCTATCCTTACCTGGATATTTATATGGTGACGAGGATCAATGAAGATGTGGAAAAGCAAAACGAGATCATTAGTGATCTAAAGAAAACTGACCGGGTAAAGAATTTTCTGAAGGATGTGGAAGCAGAGATCAAAAAGGGAACTGTTGAGAAAATGGAACCTGTACAATTCCTGATCAACCTGATCTCTCTATTGTCGCACCCGGTGGTGATACAGCCGCTTTTCAAAAAGATATTCAATTATTCTGATAAACAATACAAGCAAATGCTGGTGGCCAGGAAGGACCTCATTTTAAAAATGCTGTTTAAATAACAGCCTTTTTTAGGCTCCTGATTTGACAAAATTGTTAAACAATAATATTAAATAGTTATGTTAAGATGAGAGAACAGATCACGCAGAAGGCAGCCGCTCTATTCGCCCAGTTCAGTGTACGCAGCATTACGATGGATGAGATAGCGGGCAGTATGGGCATTTCCAAGAAAACTCTCTATACCTGGTTTACCGATAAAAATGAGTTGGTAGAAACGGTATATGCCACTCCCCTGCGGCAGTTGGAAACAGATTGCTCCACCATCATCCGGGGCGCCACCAATGCCATACAGGAGATCTTCCTCATCTGGCAATCGGTAAAGCAAACGATCGGCACGATGAACGAAACACTGCTGCACGACCTGCAGAAGTATCACCATACAGCTTTTGAACGCTATATCAGCTTCAAGAAGGGATTCTTATTCCAAATGCTGCTGAGCAATATCAAACGAGGCCAATCAGAACAATTGTACCGCGCTCAGATCATACCGGAACTGATTGCCGGTTACCAGGTATCTATTACCGGCATCAATACCAGGCAGGAGATCAACCAACAACAACTGTGGCCACAAACCACGATCAATGAACAATTGATCCTGCATTACCTGCATGGCCTGGCTACGGCCAAAGGGGTACGGCTGATCGAAAAATATATGAAAGAGTATGTGGAGGCATAAAGGCAACGAGGGAAGAAAGCTGCGAGTGGCGAGCGGTAAGTGGCGAGTGGTGAGTCGTGAGTCGTGAGCCAATACAAGATATAGAAATAAATAAAAACACCAAACAGCAATAAAACAGCGATATCATGGATGTGAAAAACAAAAGAACAATGAAATGGCGCATGCTAAGCCTGGTGCTCGTTACGGGGCTCTTTAGCGGAAGTGTGCTGGCGCAGGCTGGCGGAGAACAGCCCGGTGTAAGTCCGGCAAAAGAACTCACGCTGAAAGACGCATTGAACTATGCGCTGCAGGCCAGCCAGGCGGCCCGCAAGGCACGCCTCGACGTGGAGAACGGACAATACAAGATCGATGAAGTGAAAGCACGCGCGCTGCCTCAGCTCAATGGTAATGCAGGACTTACCTACAACCCTATTCTTCAGCTAAGCGCCCTGCCCGGAGAACTGGCAGGCCAGCCCGGAAAGACGTTAATGGTTGCTTTCGGACAGAAATGGGCATCCAGCGCGGGGGTATCCTTATCGCAGAACCTGTTTGACCAGGGCGTGTTTACGGGATTGAAGGCCGCTAAGTCAACCAAAGAGTATTATAAGATCAATGCAGAACTAACTGAAGAGCAATTGATCGAACAGGTAGCCACCAACTACTACCAGGTATTGGTGCAACGCCAGAAGATCGGGGTACTTGATACTACGATCCTGAACACAAGTAAAGTACAAAGCATTATAAAGGGACAGTTTGACAATGGACTGGCCAAGCAGATCGATGTAGACCGCATTGCGGTGAACATATCGAACCTGCAAACCCAACGGCAGCAATTGCTGAATGGAGTAAGTCAGCTGGAAAACCAACTGAAATACGCGATGGGTATGGCTATCCAGACACCCATTGCCCTGCCTGCTGTAGAGTTCACATCCATCCGGCCACAAACTGCACCCACCGGCGATTCACTCAATGTAAGCACCCGTACAGAATTTAAGTTGCTGAAGCAGCAGGAAACCCTGCTGAAGTACCAGAAGGATGCTTACAAAGCAGAGAACTACCCTTCCCTGTCGTTGAACGGCAATTACGCTTACCAGGGGTTGGGCAATAAAGTGCCCTGGTTCCAGAAAGGCAGCGCAGGCGTCAACTGGTTTGATTATGCATCGGTAGGATTGAGCCTGAAAGTGCCCATTTTCAATGGCTTTGCCACCCGTTCCCGCGTGCGGCAGGCCGATGTAAGCATTCGCAAACTGCAGGAGGATATAGCCAGCACTTCGCTATCGCTCAACCTTATGTATGAAAATGCCAAAACACAGATCAACAATAGCATTATCATTCTCAACAACCAGGGGGTGAATGTGCAACTGGCGCAAAAAGTGTTCTTCAATACGCAGAACAATTACAATAACGGACTGGCTACGCTGACGGACCTGCTCGATGCAGAGAACTCTCTCACGGAAGCACAGAACAACCATTCTGCCGCCCTGCTGGATTACCGGGTAGCAGAAATACAACTCATCAAAGCACAAGGCAACTTAAAATCATTATTAAACCAGTAATTCAACCAGGATGAAAAAGAGATCAATCATACGTCCCATACTCACTGTAGTGATCCTCATAGCGTCTATTGCACTGATAGGCTGGGTACTCACCAACAATAAAAAGAAGAATGCAGAGAAAACAGCCGTAGTAGCACAGGGCAACAGTGATGTGGCCGTACGGGTAAGCACGGTACAGAAACAATCGCTGGACCTTGACTTTGGCGTGAACGGTAATTTCATACCGGGCCAACAACTGGATTTTTCGGCGGAGAACTCCGGCCGGGTTACGCAGGTACTGGTGGATGAAGGCAGTGTAGTGACCAAAGGACAAACGCTGGCGGTGATCAAGACCGACCAGTTGAATGTAGACCTGGAAAGCGCACAGGCCAATTACCGGAATGCACTGAAAGACAAAGAGCGTTATGAAAATGCATTTAAAACAGGCGGTGTTACGCAACAACAGCTGGACCAGGCCAACCTGGCGCTCAGCAATGCGGATGCCCGGGTGGCACAGGCAAAGATCAAAGTAGGCGATGCCTATATCCGTGCTTCTATCAATGGAGTAGTGAACAAACGTTATATAGAACCAGGCGCAGTAGTAGCACCGGGCACGAAGTTGTTTGAACTGGTGGATATATCGCGGCTCAAATTGCAGGTTACGGTCAATGAATCGCAGGTAGCCAACCTGAAAGTGGGTGATAAAGTAAAGATCAAGGTAAGCGTATTCCCCGATAAGGATTATACGGGTACGGTAAGCTTTATTGCCGCCAAGGCGGATAATACGCTCAGCTTCCCTATTGAAATTTCTTTGGCAGCTAACCCAGGCAGCCAGGTGAAAGCCGGCATGTATGGAACAGCGATCTTCAATTTCCCTTCACAGGCGCCTGCGGTGCTGATCCCCCGCTCTGCCTTCATTGGCAGTGTGAGCAGCAACCAGGTGTTTGTAGTAAAAAGCGATAGCACGGCTGCCCTGCGCAAGGTAATTGCCGGCCGGGTAATGGGCGATAAAGTAGAAGTATTACAAGGCTTGCAGGAAGGAGAAACAGTGATCACCAGCGGACAGATCAACCTGAATGAAGGATCAGCAATCTCGGTAGTGAAGTAAAGAGGTGTTAGCTGTTAGGTATTAGCTGTTAGCAAAGCAGCTGCTTTGAAATGTTATTAATGGTCAGAAAGGCTTCGACAGGCTCCATTAGACGCCTTCGACAGGCTCAGGCTGACATCCTACAAGGAAGACAATTAAAAATTGATTCATGAAAATTGCAGAAATATCGATCAAACGTCCTACGCTGGTGATCGTACTGTTTACAGTATTGATCCTGGGTGGATTGTTAAGTTATAAATCGCTGAATTATGAGCTGTTGCCTAAGTTCTCGCCTTCGGTAGTATCGATTACCACGGTGTATCCGGGCGCTTCTCCCAGTGAAGTAGAAAATACAGTATCCAAGAAAATAGAAGATGCGGTATCGTCATTAGAGAACATCAAAAAACTGGAAACAAAATCATTTGAGAGTTTATCGATCATCACCATTACGCTGAAAAGCGGCGCCGATGTAGACTATGCACTCAATGATGCCCAACGGAAAGTGAATGCGATACTGAAGGATCTTCCGGATGATGTAGATCCTCCATCGCTCAATAAATTCTCTTTGGATGATTTGCCGATCATGACCTTATCGGCCACGGGCAAACTGGAAGAAGCCGCTTTCTTTGACCTGATGGACAAACGCATCGCACCGGTATTATCCCGCGTACTGGGTGTAGCGCAGGTAAACCTGATCGGCGGACAGGAAAGAGAGATCCAGGTAAACATTGATGCTACGCGTCTGCAGGGATTTGGCCTTTCGCTGATGCAGGTGCAACAGGCGATCCTGGCTTCCAACCTCGATTTCCCTACGGGTAGTGTACAAACACGGGAGCAGGATATCCTGATCCGCCTGGCTGGTAAATATAAAACGGTAGATGAACTGCGCAACCTGGTAGTGCTAAATAAGAATGGTGTACAGGTACGTTTGAAAGATGTGGCCGATGTACAGGATGTACAGAAAGATGTAGAGAAGCTGGCGCGTGTAAACCAGCAGGCTTCTATTGCCCTGCAGGTGATCAAACAATCGGATGCCAATGCGGTAGCGGTGAGTCAACAGATCACTGCCAGTATACAGAAATTACAAAAGGATTATGCCAGCGCCGGCCTGAAGATCGAAGTAGCGAACGATAGTTCTGTGTATACGCTTCAGTCGGCCGATGCGGTGATCCATGACCTTATACTGGCCATCATCCTGGTAGCGTTTGTGATGCTGTTCTTTTTGCACAGCATTCGCAATGCCCTCATTGTGATGGTAGCCATCCCGGCCTCTTTGATCGCCACCTTCATTGGCATGTCCTTGCTGGGCTATTCGCTCAACCTGATGTCACTGCTCGGCCTTTCGCTGGTAGTAGGTATCCTTGTGGATGATGCGATCGTGGTACTGGAGAATATTTACCGCCACATGGAAATGGGCAAGAACCGGGTGCGGGCAGCTTTCGATGCCACCAAAGAGATCGGCTTTACGGTTACCTCTATTACATTGGTAATTGTAGTGGTATTCATTCCCATTGCCTTGAGTACAGGATTGGCCGCCGATATCCTCAAGCAGTTTTGCGTTACGGTATCGATCGCTACGCTGTTATCGCTCTTATCTTCCTTTACGATTGTACCCTGGTTGTCTTCCCGCTTTGGAAAGCTGGAAGTGATCACCGGTAAAACCTTCTTCGGTAAGATCATTGTAGCTTTTGAAAAAGGATTGAACCGTTTTACCAACTGGATCACCAACATTCTCAAATGGTGCCTGGGCCATAAGAAAACCACCCTGGGGGTGATGCTGCTCTTGTTCTTTGGTTCCTTCTACCTGGTAGGAGCAGGATTTATTGGTGCAGAGTTCTTTGCAAAAACCGACCGGGGCGAATTCCTGGTGCAGATCGAAATGCCCAAGGATGCTTCCATTGAGCAAACAAATGCCATGACGCGCCGCGCCGAGACGTTTTTGAAAACAAAGAAAGAAGTGACCAAACTGATCACTACCATTGGACAGAGTAGTGATGGTATGGGAGCCTCGCAGTCTACGGCCTATAAAGCGGAGATTGATGTGCAACTGGTACCCAACACAGAGCGGGTAGATGAAGCCAGTATTTACGCGGTGAAGACCAAACGTGAATTGGAAAAAATACTGATTGGCGCTAAGGTAAAAACGGTGCAAGTAAGCATCCTGGGTACGGCCGAGCAGGCGCCCCTGGCCCTGGTAGTTACCGGTCCAGAACTGGACAGTGTGATGCGATTTGCCAATGCAGCTATGGCGGAACTGAAGAAAGTGCCGGGCGCTACGGAAATGCGTTTATCGGTAGAAGCCGGTAATCCTGAGATCAGTGTACAGGTAGACCGTGATAAAATGGCGGCACTGGGCTTATCGCTCAGCACGGTGGGCAGCACGATGCAAACAGCTTTCAGCGGTAATACCAATGGCAAGTTCCGCCAAGGTGAATATGAATATGATATTAATATCCGGTACGAGAAGTTTAACCGGCAGAACATTACGGATGTCAGCAACCTGTTGTTCATCAACGACCAGGGACAGCAGGTAAGGCTGTCGCAATTTGCTGCCGTGAAAGAAGGTTCTGGTCCCAGCCAGTTGGAACGCCGGGATAAAAGTACTTCGGTAACCATCCAGGCGCAAAGTGTAGGCCGTCCTTCCGGTACAGTAGCAGCCGAATGGCAGGCACTGTTTGATAAACTGCCAAAGCCGATCGGTGTAGGTTATGTATGGAGCGGTGATATGGAAAACCAGAGTGAGGGTTTCGGTTCTCTGGGTATTGCCTTGCTGGCTGCCATCGTATTGGTGTACCTCATCATGGTGGCGCTGTACAATAGTTTCGTGTATCCTTTTGTGGTACTGTTCTCTATTCCATTGGCCATCATCGGCGCCTTCCTTGCATTGGCGCTTACCAATAACTCCTTAAACCTGTTTACCATCCTGGGTTTAATCATGCTCATTGGTCTGGTGGCCAAGAATGCCATTATCCTGGTTGACTTTACCAACCAGCGGAAGGCGGAAGGCGCCAGCACTTACCAGGCTTTGATCGATGCCAACCATGCCCGTTTGCGTCCCATCCTCATGACCACTATTGCCATGGTGATCGGTATGCTGCCCATTGCCCTTGCCAAGGGCGCCGGCGCCGAGTGGAAGAATGGACTGGCCTGGGTAATCATTGGCGGGTTGGTCAGCTCGCTGTTCCTCACGCTGGTAGTAGTACCGGTGATGTATGCCATTTTTGATAAGCTCATCAACAGGCTCAACAGGGGCAAAAAACAACAGGATATCGGACAGCAAATGACGGAAGATTATGTAGCGAAGGAAGTGCACGAAGGCGAGTTCAGCCCTTCACATATTTAGGATACGGATGTCAGGCTGAGTTTATCGAAGCCGCCTTCGACAGGCTCCTTTAGAAGGCTTCGACAGGCTCAGCCTGACATTTGTTTCCAGAGACGACAGGCTGACAATCGAAACAAAAGAATAATTGATAATCAGTAATGAATAATCAGCTTAGGCAGGCATTAACTTAGAAAGGAAGAAAACCCGGTAGTATTGTTTAGGTTTGCAAAATGGTCTTAAGGAGTCTGAAAGGGCGAATTAGGACCATTTGCTTTATCCATTGATTTCTCCCTTACATTCAGGTAAAACCTGTTTCTGCCACCTCCCGTGGCAAATGTTTTACGCATACGTTCCCGCTGGCCTTTTGTAAACAGGTACATGGCATCATCATCCACATAGTCCATAAAGTTCATGAACATATTGCTGTGTCCGCAGGAGAGTTGGGGATAGACAGGATGACCCATGTAACGGGTACTGGTGCTGGGTGTATCATCAACAAAATCGGTAGCCGCGCAATTATCTGATTCGCCAAATATATGCAGCAGGTTGAGCCAATGGCCAATTTCATGGGTAGCGGTACGACCCAGTAAATGGCCCGGACTCAAAGGAGCTACGGCACCAAAAGCACGGGGATCAATGACCACGCCATCAATCTGTTCATCGGCGCCGGGATAGCTGGCATACCCTGCCAGGCCCATCTCACCATTCCGGTCCGACATCTCGGCTACCCATATATTCAGGTAACGGACGCAAGGCCAGGCGTCACTGCCTCCCTTGGCTGTATGAAAAAGTGTTAAGTCTTCTACCGGTATGCTGCCCGTAGGATTGTTGCCGCTCCACCCATCTACCTGGGTAGATATCCTGATGATCCCATTGGTAGGGTTACCATTGGGGTCTTTATCAGCCAGCACAAACTCGATCCCTGCGTCAGCAGCGAGATCAATAAATTCAGCTGGTGTTTTAGACAGGTCAGCATTCTTTTTCCGGAAGTCTTCATTCAATACGGTAAGCTGTGTTTGTATTTTCTCATCGGAGATATTAAAGGAGGCTTTGCTGTACAACACATGTACTACTACTGGTATATGTACGATCTCGTCTTCGGGAATAGTGGTTACCGGAGGAGGAGCCGGATCATGATCTGGCTTTTCGCATCCCCATACCACCAGAACCAACAGTAAAGTAACGGATACCTTATAAAAGCGGGAGTAGTTTTGGGGCATGACAGGAGGTTATAAAAACATAACATGACCAAGGTATGATCTAAAACGCTGCACGCAATTAAATTTCAGGTAAACATTACCTGAACTGTCGTCTGAGCAGGCCCAACAATCGATTAGCATGGTTGTAATGATCGCACCTGTCCTTTGCCTTTGTGACAAAATGAAGGCATTAAGAAGTCACACAAAAACACTATCCTTCTGCCACCCATTGATCAGGCAGGTATCCCTCCCCAGGTTTCCGGCGCCAGGTCGGCAATGGATTGGGAGAACACCCACACATGGCCGCCGATGTCCAGTACGTTGTATTGCCTTTCCCCATAGGGGAAATCAATAGGCGGCTGCAATACCTGTGCGCCCCGTTGCCTGACATGCTCATAATGGCTGAACACATCTGGTACACGTACCATCATAGAATGACCCGGAACAACCAGCGAGGCGCCGGAACTTCCCTGCCCTGTGTCGTTGATTGCTGCCTGCTTACTCAGGGCAATTGCGCCATCTCCGAATGACATCTGGGCCCGGTGATCACCGGCCCTCCAGCGTTCTTTAAAGCCAAATACATTGGTAAGCCATTCAATGGCCTGTGGTACATCCGCATAGCCCAGTACCGGTATAATGGAACAAGCCGGCATGGTGCGGTTGACGGGCAGTGGTGAATTAGTATGGTCCATGCCCTAAGATACAGATCCCTACAGAATATGCAAAGGCGAAATAAAGCCCTGTGAGATTGATTTAAGACAGCTCAATATAGCCGGTCATCATCAGCATTTATGAAATCGATAGCCTGTGCAAAATCAGTGGCAACCGGACGCCGCTGGTCAATATTTCTGAATATCCCGGGTTCATTTTTTCTAAATCCAATCTGCCAGCATCTGATCATATAATCGGCAAAGGGAATAAAATCTTTGTCATCATCTTTGATGTATTCTTCCACGATCCATTCAATAGGCAAAACTGAATACGAGCCTGGTAAGGTCATGAAATCGTTATGCCCATTGGCTTTTCGGTACAGCACATGAAAAGCAGGAGGAAAAGTAAACCCCACCAGATTTTCTACATTCCTTATTTCATGCCGGGTAGTTCCGGGGTTGAGGGGTACTTTCAGTTTTTTCCATTCCGTCACTATACCATCGGCCCAACGCGCTAATTGCCCCAGTGTTTCCATAACTATCAATTATCGTCTCCAAATAAAGCCGTCTGCAGGTAGTAAAAACCATCCCAGCCACAACTACCGTCTACTTTTTTTATAACTTCTTCTCCAACTTTCACTTCATATTCATCCTGATTGGTACAAAAACCTCCATTCCTTCGTTCCTTTAGTTCTTTAATAAATTGCCGGAATGCCAACTTCCGGGTGGGATCAAGTTCTATTTTCTTCTTTAGCTTCCCGGCGCTGTCGAGTAAAGCATAAGATACTTTACCCCGGCTTACTATACTGATCTCATATTGCCTGCTACCAAAACACGTGCTCGTGGTACACCTCACCGAGGCCACACGTTTACCTCCGGGTATCCGCGCGCTTGTATCATCCCCGCATCCTGCCGGGAGCAAACCTAAAAACAACAGCAGTATTATATAGAATTTCATAATTAATTACCCATGTAAAATCTCCTGCTCCAGCATGTACAACAAAGTGAGGCCGGCAGTGATCATAACTACTTTTTTCTTGCGCTGTTCTGTGATGCCAAATATGCCGGCCACATCAGGCCGCCACAAATAGATGACCACGAGTACCCTTACAATCATTGGCAGGAAAAACATCAATTCCCACAGGCCAGCCTCCAACAGATCGGCTTTCTTTAAATAGTAATAAACTGCGCTCAGGCCAGTGGTGATCAAAAACACACATTCGCTGCAAAGCAGTATCCATCCCAACGCTCTTTGCTTCAGCATAAGGTATAATACTACTCCTATAAAGGGTGCATTTAAGATAGCCATCCAAAAATACCTATCCATTGCACAATCCTCGCAACCAATCAACAGATAAAGTAATTTGAAAAAGCCATAAGCCAACCAAATCAATCTTAAGGTGAGCAACAGCAGCAAAATATTAAGCCACCTGTTGGGCTGTATGTTTTCTACCGGCTGCAGGACGGGCTTTAGCAAAAGGGCTATTTTTTCTGTCCAGTGTTGGTGACTAACCGCCTGAGTATCTCCATCGACCTCACCGGCAGCCTCCGGTACAGGATCATCCTCATTGGTTGATTCAGACAACTGCTCCCTTTCCTTTAGAATAGCCGTTACCGCTTCCACAGCCGCGGGCTGGTAATTGCCGGCTTGCGCCAGTATCTTTTTCAAATCGGGGGTGGAGTACTCCCTATATCGTTCGTAAAAGTTAAAACTCATGGGTTATCAAGGGGCTTGAGGGTCAGCAGGCTCATCGTCCTCTTCCGGAGGGGCAGGCGCACTAAACAGGTAATACTTCTTTACCAATCGCAGTACCATATAAACAATGGAAGCAGTCAGGACCAGGATGACAATCCAAAAAACAAAAGATGAAAATATATGCCTGGTATAAACCATAGCTGCTATGAGGAAGATGGCAGCGGCTATGCTCCTGTACAGGTTGTTGCGACCTTCGATGGCACGTTTATTATAGTAAGATGAGCGACGCAGGCAAAGGGTTGTGGGTGAAACAATGCTGTAAAATAGCAAATTTTGAAATCCCTTTTTAGTATTTTCATTCACCCGTGTGGGAATTCCCTCCGGCATCTGCCTCTCCCATCGCCCAGGAACTGTAGACCAGTCAGGATGATTAATTTATTACGATATGGAAAAATTAAAGATCGACCTCCAAGTTTTACTGCCCGGCATACCCGATGAGCGGGACCAGTGTGTGGAGCGCATCATTGCCCTGATGCAAAACCGGAAAGGCATTGAAAAGGTACATGTGATACACACAGGGGATGAGGCCAGGGCCAATCTTTGTTTTCATTATGATCCGGCCATCATCAGCCTGGAAACGATACAGCAAATAGCCCAAAAGGCAGGCGCGGAATTAACAGCACAGTTTGGCCACCTGTTGGTAAAGGTGGAGGGCATCCGGCATGTACGGCATGCCCGGTATATAGAATCGCAACTAAAAAAGGGGAAAGGGATACTGGATGCCTCAGTATCAGGCGGGGGATTGATCAGCGCAGAATTTAATCTCAGTACCACGAGCCGGGATACGATCCTGCAGGCCATCCGGAAAGAAGGCCTGACGATCCTGCAAGACCTGGATACAGCCACGCCTGTGACCGGAGCAGGCGCAACCGGGGCACATGAACATACAGCAGGCCCGCATGATCATGCTCATACACACGGCGGGGTTTTCGGCAAGCATACGGAACTTATATTCAGCCTCATTTGTGGTATGCTGTTGGGCATTGGATTTGGCCTGTCGTTTATACCGGGCCTGCCCGCCTGGGTGAGCATTGCATGCTATACAGGTAGTTATTTCTTCGGCGGTTTTTACCTGACCAAGGAAGCTCTTGAAACGATTGTGAAAGGGGATTTTGAAATTGATTTCCTGATGCTGGTAGCCGCTATTGGCGCTGCTATTTTGGGCCAGTGGGCCGAAGGCGCTTTGCTGTTGTTCCTGTTCAGTATGGGTCATGCGCTGGAACATTTTGCCATGAACAAAGCCCGGAAATCCATAGAGGCGCTATCGGGACTGGCACCTACAACTGCGCTGATGAAAGATGGGGAGCAAACAAAAGAAGTAGCCATTTCCCAATTGAAACCCGGTGATGTAATACTGGTGAAGCCACATACTAAAATTTCAGCTGACGGCATCATTGTCAAGGGCAGCAGCGATATCAATCAGGCGCCTATTACGGGCGAAAGCATGCCGGTAGAGAAAACAGCCCTGGAACAGGAATTGACCGACATGGGCAAGGCTGACAAACTGGATAACCGTTACCGCGTATTTGCCGGATCGATAAACGGCAATGGATCTCTGGAAGTAAAAGTGAGTAAATTATCCAATGATTCCACGATTGCGCGACTGGTAAAGATGGTGAATGAAGCACAAACTCAGAAATCACCTACGCAACATTTTACGGACCGGTTTGAAAAGATATTTGTGCCGGTGGTATTGCTGCTGGTATTGCTCTTGTGCTTTGCTTTCCTGGTGATTGATGAGCCCTTCAGTGTCAGTTTTTACCGGGCGATGTCGGTACTTGTAGCATCCAGCCCTTGTGCACTGGCCATTGCCACGCCCAGTGCTGTATTGAGCGGTGTGGCGAGGGCTGCCCGTGCGGGGGTATTGATCAAGGGAGGTAAACCACTGGAAGACCTGGGCACACTCACGGCCATGGCTTTCGACAAAACGGGTACGCTCACAGAAGGGAAACCTTCGCTTACGCATGTTATAGCGCTGAATAATTTTACAGAGCAGCAATTACTACAAACTATAGTGGCAGTGGAAGCATTGAGTGATCATCCTCTTGCAGCGGCCATTGTGAGGGATGGACAACACCGGTTAGGCCAAGCAACAGTGACCCCGGCCCAAAACCTGGAAGCTGTGCAGGGCATGGGTATAAAGGCTTCGCTGAGCAATAGTACCATTTGGGTGGGGAACCTGAAATTGTTTGGATCATTGGATGCAGTACAACCTTCTACTGAGTTACAGCAACAGGTAGCGCAACTTGAAAAGGAAGGCAATACGACGATGGTGATACGCAAAGATGATCAATACATGGGCATTGTGGGTGTAATGGATACTCCAAGACCAGAAGCAAAGCAAACCCTGGAAGCGCTGCAGCAGACAGGCATCCGCCGCATGATCATGCTCACAGGAGACAACCAGCAGGTAGCGGAGGCCGTAGCCCGGCAAACCGGTATTACTGATGCCTGGGGCAGTTTACTGCCTGAACAAAAAGTGGAAGCGATCAAAAAGCTGGTGCAAGAGGAACAAAAAGTAGCGATGGTGGGCGATGGCGTCAATGATGCACCGGCCATGGCCAATAGTACGGTAGGCATTGCCATGGGAGCAGCCGGATCGGATGTAGCATTGGAAACGGCTGATATTGCTTTGATGGGAGACAAGCTTTCGCTCCTGCCCTTTGCCATTGGCCTCAGCCGGAAGGCCAAAGCGATCATCCGGCAAAACCTGATCATCAGCTTAGGGATGGTAGCCCTGCTGATCCCGCTCACCATATTGGGCATCGCCACCCTGGGCCCTGCAGTCATGGCCCATGAGGGATCTACCCTGGTGGTTGTATTTAATGCGCTGCGGCTGCTGGCTTATAAGCAAAAGGATGGGCAGTAAAAAACAAAATGAATAAATTGTATCGTGAAAACGCAGTTTATCATACCATCTCCAGGCATCAGCCGGTATGTAAGTCATATCCTGGTAATAGAGAACGACCGCCGTATCCATCCGGATTTTGTGTTGCCTCTTTTTGCCAATGGCAGTCCCACCCTCGTTTTTCAAACTGTGCCCGCCTTAAAGCAGGATCAAAGTATTGGCCATCTTACGTTATACGGACAACTGATCAAGCCAGATGTTTTATCACTGCGGGGCGATTTTACCATGATCGCCTGCTTTTTCTATCCCTATGCTTTGAAGGCATTGTTTGGTATCGCTGCGCAGGAGTTGACGGACGATAGCATGGATCTGGCATTCCTGCAGCAGGCAAGGGCTTTTTCATTGGAGGAACAATTGCTACACCTACCCTCTCTCACAGAACGCCTGCAACTTCTGGATCGCTTTATATTGCAATTGTCTCATGACAGTACTACTGACAGGAAGATCGTATTCGCCACGCAGGAGATCATAAAGAACAGTTCTCCGGATGCATTGATCAGCATTCAGAAAGACCTGAACATATCGGAAAGAACCTTCCAGCGCTTGTTTGAAGGGCATGTAGGTATCGCACCCAAACTGTTCAGCCGGATATGCCAGTTCAATGCTGCTTTCCAGCAGTTAAACAAATACGGCTTTACCAAACTCAGTGACCTGGCCTACGACCATGGCTTTGCGGACCAAAGCCATTTTATCCGCACGTTTAAAGAGTTTACCGGACTCACTCCTAAAGAATATTTAGCCAAAATGGCTCCATATAATCCCAAATTTTAATCTGTTGACGGCTTTGTTCTATTCCGTGTTAGCGGCCAACTCGAATTTTGTGCTAAATATTACTACCATGAAAAAATTGATCGTTAGTGAATGGATGTCTTTAGATGGCGTTTTTGAAGCCGGCTCTATGGAGCAATGGTTTAATCCCTACCACAGTGATAGCAGGTGGAAGTATATTCAGGATACTTTAAATGATTGTGAAGTTATGTTGTATGGCCGCAATACCTATGAAATGATGTACGGTTACTGGTCTGTACTTCAAAATAATGAAATGGGTGTGGCAGACAGATTAAACAAAGTGAAGAAATATGTAGTGTCCTCCCACTTAAAAGAAGCCAAATGGGAAAACTCCAGCATTATTAAGCAAAAGGTAACAGCGGAGGTAGCAGCCTTAAAGAAAGCAACGAATGGCCATATACTGATCCAGGGTAGCGCCACGCTGGTGAAAGAATTGCTGGAAGCAGGGCTGGTGGATGAATTAAAACTATTGATCACTCCACATATCATGGGAACCGGACAAGGCAGCTTATTCGAAGGCATGCATAGCGGCCTGGAATTGGTGAATGTACAAACGCTGGAGAAAGCAGTACTAGCAGTAAGTTATAAACCAGTACAGCCAGCGTAAAATAAACGTGAGACGTGAGATGAGAGACATTTGCTTCGATAGCAGATTGCTCCTCCCGATCGAACAACAAGGAAAGGGGAATCCGTGTTATCACTCAGCTCCCCTTTCCTATGTTAGTTCAATAGAATAATTCGAAATAGTTTATTACTGACCGGATAAATGCTGTGCCAGCTTATCCAGGGAGGCAGTAAGGCCAGCTTTGAAGCTTGATTTATTCTGCTGGAAGGAAACAACTTCTGCTTCGCTTGCATTGACAGGATAGCTCTTAGTAGTAATGGTTGTTTTGCCTGCCTTTTCCGTGAGTGTAAATACGTTCAAAATTTCCAATGGCCAGGATTCAAAAAAAGGAGCCCTGGTAATGCTAGCTTCCTCATTGGAGAAAGAAACGGTGATCTCTATTAGTTCGGGCCTGATTATTTTTCCAAACACCAGTATAGCCCACATCACATCGGTTCCATTTTCCATTTTAAAGTGGCACCTTCCTCCGGGTTTAAAATCCAACTGGGTGACGGTCATTTTGAAGCCCACAGGGCCCCACCATTCTGCCAGGGCTTCGGCTTCTGCAAAGGCATTAAATACCAATTCGCGGGGAGCATCAAACTCCCGTGTAAGCGTAAGTACGGCTTCGCTATTTTTTAGGCTTTCGTTTTGCATTTGTTTTTTTGTTTTGAATTTTGGCTAAGTATTTATCTAATGCATTGAAGTTGTCGGTCCAAAACTGCCTGTATTGATCAACCCAGGCTGCCACTTCATTGAGTTGCTGAAGGCTGGCTTCGCAATATCTTTCCCTGCCCTGCTGCTTAATGATGATGAGACCACACTCTTCAAGGATCTTCACATGCAGGGATACGGCCTGCCGGCTTACCTCAAACTTTTCTGCTATGGCATTGAGGTTTAAAGATTCATGCGCCACCATCCCAATGATCTGCCTCCTGGTGGGATCGGCTATTGCCTGAAATACATCTCTGCGGGTCTCCAACATATGCAAGTATTTGCTTGCAAATATACGCGCAAGCATTTACTTGCACAATTATTTATTACTTTTTTTGAAGAGACTGCTTTACCCTGCTTGCCGGGAAGAGGCAAAGAGTTAATAGTCAGGAATGTGCCTGCTCAATCAGGTAATATATTTTAAATACCTTTAGCAAAAGAAAAGACTATGAGAGCATTTATAGGTATGGGCCTTTTAGGGGCCAATTTTGTACGGGCATTGATCAAGAAGGGAGAGCAGGTACATGTATGGAACAGAACAGCTGCCAAAGCCACGGCATTGGAAACTGAAGGCGCAAAGGCATTTGCCAACGTAGCCGATGCGGTGAAGGGAGCGGATATTATTCATGTTACGCTGAAGGATGACGCTTCTGTGAATGAGGTACTGAACCTGGCTGCACCAGGCTTCCAGGCAGGGGCTGTCATTATCGACCATACCACCACCTCTGCAGAAGGAGCCATACAACGCACGCAGGCATGGAAAGATAAAGGCTTCACCTATTTACATGCACCGGTATTCATGGGACCTCCCAATGCGCTGGAAAGTACGGGATACATGCTGGTATCGGGTGACCAGGGAGTGATCGACAAACTGACCCCTACCCTGTCGGCCATGACAGGTAAGCTCCTCAATTTTGGCGCTGAAGAAGGAAAAGCGGCGGGCATGAAACTGATGGGCAATTGTTTCCTGGTAACCTTTACAGCAGGACTGGCAGATACGCTTACGCTTGCCAAAGCATTGAATATACCCGTTAGTGATGTAGCAGCCTTGTTTGACCTGTGGAATCCAGGCGCTATGCTGCCGGCCCGCCTGAAAAGGATGACAGCAGGTACGTACGACAAACCCTCCTGGGAATTGAGCATGGCCCGTAAGGACACGCAGTTATTTATAGACAGCGCAGCCAAAGGAGGCACTCACCTGGCGGTAGTACCTGCCATTGCTGCCGAAATGGACCGCTGGATTGCCAAAGGTCATGGTAATGACGACTGGACGGTGATTGGAAAGGACAGCATTTGATAAACATATTACAAAACAAAAACAGCCCCGGGAGGCTGTTTTGTTTTGTAACCCATTACATGGATACGGAAAATAAGAAGGGTATTGAATGGTTAATACTGATCGTCTAAAGCAAACACAGGTTTGCGGTACATCCACTGACCACCGGTAAAGTCGGGAAACTCTACTGTTTCGTTGCCCAGTTCTATTGACTGCTCACTCAATGGGGTGATGGCGCTCCATACAGCTGCATCATACACATCCATAGGAGTAGGCACCTTGCGCTTCACGGATTCAACAAAGGAATTCACGACAAAGAAGTCCATACCACCATGACCAGCACCCTCTGCAGAATTGCTGTATTTAGCCCACAGGGGGTGATCATATTTGTCGAGCCAGGCTTTCTGGTCGTCCCACTGGTGGGCTTTGGCAGATTTGCCTTCAATGTAAATGCCCCTGTTTACATCCATCCACAGTCCTTCGGTACCCTGCACACGGAAGCCAATAGAATAAGGCCGGGGTAAATTGGTATCATGCTGTAAGAGGATGGTCTCACCGTTGGCGCAGGAGATATGGGTGGTAACCACATCACCGAGTTTGAAATTCACTTTGGCATTGGGATGGTTCTCCCCTCCCTCTTTCACGATATAATTGTGTAATCCCCTTGCCTTGGTAGAAAAGGAATTGAGTGTCAAGAAACGATTGCCGCGGTTGATATTGATGTAATGGGCCAGCGGTCCTACACCATGGGTAGGATACAGATCACCATTGCGGTGCACGGAGTGGTTGGTACGCCACTTCGCTTCTGAAAATGCATTCTCCCCAAACTCTACGCCTTTGGCGCCGGTAGCGGTATTGAACTTTACGGCACGAAGATCATGCTGGTAACCACCCTGCAGGTGGATCATTTCACCAAACAATCCCTGGCGCACCATATTGAGCACAGCCATTACATCGCGGCGATAACATACGTTTTCCATCATCATCACATGGCCCTGGTATTTTTCTGCGGCCTTCACCACATCCCAATGATCGGCCAGGGTAATACCCAGGATCACTTCGGTACCTACGTATTTAATACCGGCTTCCAGCGCACCGATGATCATGGGTTTGTGCCATTCCCAAGGGGTAGCAATCACCACGGCTTCTATGCCTTTCTTCTCTACCAGTTTCGTCCAGGCATAAGGATCGCCGGTAAATACTTCGGGCATCTTCTTACCGCTCTTTGTGATCATCGATTTTGCGCTGTTGAGCATCTTATCATCCACATCACAAATAGCTACGAGTTCTACATCCTCTCTTTTCAATAACAAGCTGAGGTGACTTTGGCCACGGAGACCTACACCAATAATAGCTATTTTAACTTTAGTATCGGACTTGCCGGCAAACAGGCTTTTGCCCGGCATTACCAGGGCTGCAGCTGCCAGGCCGGTATTTCTTACAAATTCTTTTCTGTTCATGTAGAATAATATGTTTTGGTTGTTTCAACCTGGTGTAATGAAAATATCCTTGCTTAGTTACCAATATTAAGCATCCCCGGTTGTTTTTCGCTGTGCAACCGGTAGCGCAAAATGTCTATACTGATTACCTGGCTACAGGATAATGCATCACCAGGGTAGGCACTACCTTTTCGGTGTGATACATATCGGGCACGGTAGTGCCGGCAGACTTTTCATTGAGGATCTTTATCATAAGCTCCATGGCCTTCTTACCTTGCCCGTAAGGATATTGCTCGATGGAAGCAAGGGGAGGAAAGGCTGTATAACTGGTGATGGGCAGGTTGGCATAACTTACAAAAGCAATGTCTTTATTGATCTGTATGTTGTGTTGTTCTGCATATTGAACGGCATCCATGTGCACATAATCATTAAAAGTGATAATGGCATGGGGCCTGTTCTTCAGGGCCAGTAATTTCTTCATGGCCTCGTGGGTGCTTTCTTTTGACAGATCGGTACTCTCTACCATCTGCATATCGATCTTGAGCTTTTGCCTGGTAACGCCTTCGAGGTAACCTTTCAACCGCTCTTTACTAGCCTGTAATTTCTCCGGACCATTGATAAAAGCTACACGCCGATAACCACGGTTGAACAACCAGTTGATCATTTCGGTAGTACCCTGGTAGAGATCGCAATATACTTTGTGCACATGCTCGATGGCAGGTACGCGATCGAAATAAACAACGGGAATATCGTATTTCTCCAATGCCTGGAGATGCTCGTATTTATTGGTTTGCTTGGACAGGGAAATGATGAGACCATCCACGCGTTGCTTCTTCATGGTGTCTACCACCTGCTTTTCCCTTTCGGGGTTATCATAGCTTTGTCCAAACAGGATGGTGTATTCATGTTCCATGGCTGCGGTTTCAATACCGCTGATGGCTTCTGAAAAGAATTCTTCGCGGATATAAGGGAGGATAACGCCTACAATGAAAGACTTCCGTTGCTTGAAGAAAATAGCTTTTGCATTGGGCTCATAGTTCATCTCTTTAGCCAACTCCTGCACCCTCGTTTTGGTACGGAGACCAATACGCGGATGATCGCTCAATGCCCGGGAAACGGTAGAAACAGATACGTTGAGCCGACGGGCAATCTCTTTAACGGTAGGCAGTTTGTTATCCATGAGTACAAATTTTAAAGCGTGACGGATGGCTATTCAAAATGCAGGCCCGCAAAGCTGGCCGGCACATGAAAATTGGGTGTTGGGGTATCGATAGCAGACCAGGTGATAAAATGTGGCTCGGGCAACTGGTCGCCACATTTATAAAAATTAGCCCGGCATTGCCGCCCGGATAAGGTAAGCGGCTGGTGATGTATAAAGCTGGTGACAGGAATGCAGACGGTCAGTTCCCATTGTACGGATTTCTTAGCTGGCTGCCTAGTGATCACAGCATGGGTAGTTATTTGCTCTACAATGGGCGCCGGCAGCATGTTGCGCTCATTTTTGGAAGGCCCATACCCTACCAGGGCGGTGCCCATGCAATTGAACTCGAGGTTGTAATAGGCTGCATCGTCAAAGCTGATGAAGAACTCCACACAACTATCTTCCCATACTTTGCCATTGACCTGGTTGGCCACGGCACGGATGGCTTTTTCTGTTACAAAATATTTGAGGAAGATATAGCTATCGTCGTAGCCCATTACAAACTGAACAACCGGCTTATAAGGATAAGCGGGCCAGGGTACTTCTGCAATTAATTGTTTCGGTAAAGCATTCAATACGCGATCCAGCTCCTGCCTGTCCTGCGGATCTTTGATTGCGATGTGTGGAACGGTTAACTGCTTCATAGTTGGTTTAATTTATGGCAGCTTATCGAAATCGATCACGGGGCTTTTGTTGTTGCCTGTGCGGGTGAATGAACTTCTATAAGGTGTGCTTTGATTGAAGAAACCACAATTCTTCAGGAAGAAACGATCGCCTTCCACACCACCTGCATAATCCTTCCGGTATCCTTTGGCAGCTGTATTATCATAGGTAAACCCAGCTGTTTTCAGGGGTATCCAGTTGCCCTTTACATCGCGTATCCATTGATTGCCGAACAATACTCTTCTTTCCAGATTGCCCTGATCGGGATTGAAATTTTCGAGGAAAGAATGGAAGCGGGTAAGGTGTTTGTTGGTCTTGGGTCTTTTAAAGGAAGCGATCAACAACCATTTGGCTTGTCCGGGATCGCGGAAATAAGCGGTATAGGTAGTATTGTTGTTGCCGTCTGGTACGCCTCTCAACAGGAAGCCATAGGTAAGGCCTGCTTTCCAGGGAAAGCGAAGGTAGCTTTGTCCGCCGGAGCCTTCATTACCAAATTCGCCGGCATGCACCTGCTCGCCTTTTTTCAGCATGGTGATGCGCTGGTCTTCGGGTATACTTTTGGGATCATCGGTAGTGAATGGGCTCCATACTGAAAAGAGAACCCTTCTTTCGGTAGAAGAGTTTACCTGGATACCAAAGTATCCTTCCCCAAAGCCATTGGCCATATAATAAGAACCGATCACATCCTGACCGGCAGGCACGGTGATCTCATTGTAAAACCATTCGGCCTGGATGCTGTCTGCAAATGGGTAATTTAAATGCACAGAAGGACCACGGCGGCCCCAATAGAAGAAATTGCCTTCATTGTTCTTTACAAAGGCGGTAGCTGTATTGATGGCAGACCCGCTCAATTCATAATCGCTGATATTGATCACGCCCTCGCCTGCTTTAGCTCCAGCGGCTAATTGAATAGTGATATAACCGGTGTCTTTCAGTGTCCACTCGCCTGCGTTGACCCATTGCACTTCTGCATCGCTGATGGTGATGGTTTTCTTATTACCGGCAATGGTCATGATGAGCTGACTGGGCAGGCTGGCCTTTCCCTTTAGTTTCACCTGCATGGTGCCGGGTGTATTGATGCGCACGTATGTTGTAAAGGATATGTCTTTATTGTTCCAATTCTCAATGCCATTGGCGGTGAGCAGGCGATTCCTTTCGGTTGCGCCCTGCACCCAGGTATTGCCACCTAAAGGCAGTTGGATGGTCTCTGCTGGTGTGGTATGCCTGGTGTTCGCCACCGGCGCAGTATGAAAGGCTGGCAATGCCACGGTGAGGGTGGCGAGGAGGACCGGGAATAGGTTGATATGCTTCATAGTTAGAACAATGTCTTTTAGTTAATCTTTGTAGCCAGAGGCAGGGTTAAAAGTCCGGAAGTCGGAATGACCGGAAGTCCGGAAGAAAAACCTTCTTACAACCCTTCGACAAGCGACCCATTCTTTAGACGCCTTCGACAGGCTCAGGCTGACAAACGATTTATCGAATGGGTTTTATCCAATAGCTGTACTGGTGATCCTTGTACGGTATCCTGTATTGTTCCAGTGGTTGTGATCCCCAGCTGTCAATGCCTTGCACACCACTCTGCTGCAGGTCGATGTGCATGTATATTTCATTGCGTTTCACCAGTTCACCGGAATGGTATTGCTTCTTGTCTGCTTCGGGATCAAGGTCATCGATACTGTATGGCAGGGCTGCAAAGTTCAGAAGGCTGTCGGCCATTTCAACACGCAGACCTTTGCCCTGCTGGTTGGTGAGGCTTACCCAACGTACATCGGATTTGTTGCCACTCTCCTGTGGACGGGCATAAGGGAAATACTGCTCATCCACTGTTTGTGTGTAGATGCCTACAGGGGAAGCGGTTTTGCGGTCCCAATAATTTTCCCAGGGCCCACGTCCATAGAATCTGATCTTGTTCAATTGCTGGTTTACCTGGAGGTCATTGCCTACACGGTACCATATTTTGTGCTTGCCGCTCACGGCTTTGAAACGGTTCTCTACTTTCACTGAGCCATCGCCATAAATGGTAAATGTTTGTTCGGTCAGGGCATCACCATTCATGATCCTTTTGGTGAAGATCACTTCGTAGCCTGCTTCAATTTTCCGTGAAGCCACTGTCAGGGCAGTACCCTGCTCATAAGCATTGCGCCAGTTGCGTAAGGAATGGTTGTAGCCCGCGCCAATATCGTTGTCGGTAGGCGCTCTCCAGAAGGCAGGCTGCGGTCCCTGCTGCAAGAGTTGTTGTCCTTTGAGGGTATAGGTACTGAGCAAGCCTTTTGCCAGATCAAAGGCAATGGTAAAGTCCTTGCCTTTGAGGGTTAAGTGCTGGCCGTTCTCTATTACCTGCAATGATCCGGCCTTGCCAACAGCTACAACTGCCGGGGTTGTCTTTTCACCTACCATAAATTGTTCGGCGGCGATGGCATAACCTTTCTCCAGGAAGGGCTCTGCTTCCTTCATGGTGTAGGTGATGTTGAGGAAATATTCGTGGTCTTTCGATAAAGTTGTCTTTACGGGAATAGTCAGTGTAGTGGAATCCTGTGGCGCGAGGTTTAATGCGGCAATCGCGCCTTTCGCTACAGGCTGGCCATCCTGCAAGAGCTCCCAGTTCAATTGGATATTATCCAGGTTTCTGAAGAAATACGCATTGCGTACGGTGACCTGGTTGTTGCCTTTCCAGCTGGTCTTGATGTGCTGGTATACTTTCTTTACTTCGATGGCCATGGGCGTTAGTCCACGGTAAGCGGTTACTACGCCTTTCACACAAAAATCATTGTCGCTGAAGTTTTCATCTACTGGTCCGCTCAGGGGGAAGTCACCGCCATAGGCCATGATCCTTTTCCCGTTCTTAACGGTATCGATCGATTGATCGATCCATTCCCAAATGAATCCGCCCTGTTGGTAAGGATTGCTTTCTATCTTATCCCAGTATTCTTTGAAGTTGCCGAGGCTATTGCCCATGATGTGTGCGTATTCGCTCATGATCATGAGGCGATCGGGGTTGCGTTGGGAATATCTTTCCAGTGAATTGGGTGCCGGATATTGGGGCACGATCATATCGGTATTGTAATCGCGCTCTGCACGTTCATACTGTACGGGACGGGTGTCGTTTTTCTTCAGCCAGTCATAAGCCTCATACATATTGGTACCGTTGCCTGCCTCATTGCCGAGGGACCAGGTAATGACAGCGGGGTGGTTCTTATCGCGCTCGTACATGCGGAGTATCCTGTCCATGTGAGGCTTGAGCCAAAGGCGGTCGTTGGCAAAAGTAGTTTCCAGGTCGTAATACCTGCCATGGGATTCAATATTGGCTTCATCTATTACATAGAGCCCGTATTGATCGCAAAGTTCCATCCAGTAAGGATCGGGAGGATAATGAGAATGGCGCACGGCATTGACATTGAGCTTCTTCATCATCTCCATGTCTTTTTCCATATCGGCATGGGTAAGGGTATGTCCTTGTGTGGCATTGTGCTCATGCCTGTTTACGCCTTTCAGGAATACGCGTTTGCCATTGACGAGGAAATTGCGGTTCTCTATCTTAATGTTGCGGAAGCCCACACGTTGGGGAACCACCTGCAATACTTTTCCTTGTTTGTCTTTTAGGGTGAAGTAGAGTGTATACAGATAAGGAGTTTCTGCCGACCAGGTATGTACGCCTGGCAGCTGCCGTTGAAAATGAACGGTAGACCGGTAATTGCCCAATACTGTCTGTACGCCTTTGGTTGTTTCTTCGAATACTTTATTCCCTTGCCGGTCTACCAATTCAATCTCAACAGAAAAGGTATCTGGTTTACTGTGCAAAGTTCTTTTGTCTATTTTGTAGCTGTTGATGGTAGCATCAACCGACAGCTCGCCGGTAGTGTAGTAGTTGCTGAGATCGGCGGATACTTTGTAATCGACGAGGTCCAGGGTTGGTGTTGAATACACATACACGTCTCTTTCGATTCCTGAAATACGCCACATATCCTGACACTCCAGATAGCTGCCATCGCTCCAGCGGTATACCTGCAAGGCTACGAGGTTCTCTCCTTCCTGTACATAACGGGTGATGTCAAATTCCGCCGCCAGTTTACTGTCTTCGCTGTACCCTACTTTCACGCCATTCACCCAAATGAAGAAAGCTGACTTCACGGCGCCCAGGTGAATGAATACCTGCCGGCCATTCCAGCCTGCGGGCAAGGTAAATTTCTTACGATAGGAACCCACCGGATTGTTGTGTTCCGGAATATCAAAGGGAGCTTGCAAGTTCCTACCTGTTTTTTGGCGACCGGCAAACTCATAAGGTTGGTTTACATAGATAGGCAGTCCATAGCCATTCACTTCCCAATTAGCGGGGACCTTGAAATTGGTCCATTGGGCATCATTGAAATCTTTGCGGTAAAAGTCAACGGGGCGTTGGGTGGGGTCTTGCACCCAATTGAATTTCCAAAGGCCATTGAGGGAAAGGAAATAAGTTGACTGTGCTTTTTCACCTCCTGTGGCCAGTTGCCTGTTTTCGTAAGCAAAGGAAGATGCCTTCATGGGGAGCCGGTTGACGGCTGTGATCTCGGGAGATAGTAGTTCGGATGGAAGGGTTTGGGCGAGGATCAAAAGGGGCGCCGATAAACACAATCCGGTCAGGGTCAGTTTCATTGTTCAGAATAAAAGCGGTGAAAAAATAGCAGGCTAAAGGTAGCCATAACCTAAGCAGCATCCTTTAAACCAACAGAATTTCGCACAAACGGTTGTGACAATCGGTTGCGTGAGGAAACGGCAGTCGGCAGTCGTGAATCGGCAATGCTTTTGCTTCGAATACCTTTGCTTTGATAGGCTCCTTCAGACCACAACTTCGTTGAGGATTGCCCCTACAGGGCAAATGAATTATTGACATTTATTTCTACAAAGCTGTAGCCCCTAAAGGGGCAGGAATACCCTTCGACAGATTCAGTCTCGCGGACCGGGATAAACTCTGACAATCAAATTCCATGCACAGTAGCGTACAAAGCATCGGTAACGATGCCATTGAGTACGGGTTCTTTATCGAGCAGTTTCTGTAAGAGTACTACCTGGTTTTCGGCACGCACGGCATTGTGGCGCTCGTAGCGTGGGGCGTAATACACATCATTGTTGAGGTAGTCTGTCAAAAACCGAAGGGCCTGCATATAGATCATGAATTTGCCGGCGTATACAAAATGATGCTTTTCATCGCGGCTGAGCAAGGGCTTCATGGCGGATAAATATCCGGTGACGATGGACTGGAAATAATCTTCGCGCACGGTAATGGTACTCATGTCGGTTTCTTCCTCGTTTACCGGGCATAAGTAGGTGCGCATCATATCACCCACATCGCTGATAAAATAACCTGGCATGAGGGTATCGAGGTCGATCACGCAGAGGCCATTGTCGTCGGCATCAAACAATACATTGCTGATCTTGGTATCGTGGTGGGTAACGCGTATGTCAAAGGACCTGTTTTGCAGGATATCGGTATAGGTGGTCATGATGCCTGCATGGGCTTGTAAAAACCCAATGAGGTCTTGTGTTTCAGCACGCCGCACTGCATTCCCCTGCTCAAGTGCTGCTGTGAACTGCTGGTAGCGGAAAGGCAGGTTGTGAAAATCGGGAATGGTGATCTTCAGTTTTACGGGATCGAGCCGGGAGCACAAACTGGTGAACTGACCAAACTGCCGGGCTGCTTCAAAAGCCTGCCTGGGGGTATTGACTGTATTGATGGTACAGGAATTTTCGAGGAAGGGGGTCAACCTGAAATAGCCAACCTGCTCATCGAAATACAACTCTTTTCCATCGAGGGTTGGAATAGGTGTAATGAACAAATAATCAGGGTGGTGCAATTGGAGATAGCGGGCGATATAGGACACATTGAAGGCTATATCATCCGGCCGCTTAAATACGGAGTGGTTGATCTTTTGAAGGATATAGGAAGCTGTGCGGTCATTTTTCTCTATTTTCCAGGTTTTATTGATCAGGCCCATGCCAAATTCCTGCATAAAGACGTCACTGAGCTCCAGGCCATAAGCTGCCAGAATATTCTTAAACATAAGGTTAAATGCTGCTCTTTGATTCGATAAAAGCATAAAAGCGGGCTTAGTCACTTTTATACAGCACCGAATTTAGTGGACTCTCTGGCAAAATTGCTGTGCAACCGGTTGTGCATATATTTGCGAGCATTCAACGGATGGGCTTCTCCGGTTATTTTATTTTCTCCAACAATACGATTCCAATAGTGCGGTCGGGATCTACCCAGGTTTTGATCACCTGGTATTTATCGGTGGTCAACATGGTGTCTGCTACTTTACCATATTTAGTGGCATAATGAGAGTCCCAAAAGATATAGGAACCTACAGGGGCCTCCTGCAAATCTTTTATAGATACATCACTTTTCCCTTTGGGGAACTGATCATTGCGCCTATCATAATAAAAATTAAAGAGGGGTAATGAACAGACAATGTATTTCTCGTTCTCTATCTCATGCTCTTTTGACCATTCGTATACTTCCCGCATAGCAATATTTTCTCCGGCCAATTTGATAGGCCGTACCATTACGAACATGTAAGCAACAGACAGTAACAATAAGGTATAAAATGCTTTTACAGGAGGCAGGGGCGACATCATCAGCAAGATGATCAGCAAAGTGAAAAGAGAAACGGTATGATCCCTGGAATCTGTATCATACAGAATCCAGTTATGTGTAAAACTGGCATACTTCATTACCAGCAACAAGTAAGGGATCATGATGAACAGTATTTTATTTTTCTTAGGCAAGGCGATGATGCTGTCAAAGCCGATGGCGGCCAGTACTGCTACCACGGGAGAAACAATCAGGACATACCGCCAGCTGCCTCCTGTGGAAGCACCTATCACAACACTCTGCCAATTCAATATGCAGTGGGTGAGCAATACAATTACTATTACGGAAAGCAATAAATAATCGGCGCGTAGTTTTTTGAAGCAGCTCAATGCGATATAGGCTATGAGGCAAGCCAGTGGAATACTGCCAAAGATGGCCGGGGCGACACGCAAATAATGATCGAATCCCTGGCGGGGATAGGCAGACTGCATGCCCTCTGCCATCTGTTTGGTATTGTTGAGGAGATACAAGATGTCGCCCGTGGCCATATACCCGGCCATGTTGTACAACAGTGGAAAGGTAGCAAGCAGCAAGGCAGGCGCTATCTTCTTTTTCGACAGCAGGAATATGCCGAAAGCAAGGGCCAATGGATAGAGTTCCTGCCGTATGACAGGCAAATAAGAAATAAGCAAGGCGGACAGGATCAGCCGATTGGTATAATAAGAATAGACGGAAACGATCAACAGGAAGGCGCCCAGGATCTCACAATAGGTTCTGTGGCTTAACTGAAACCAAAGCAGTTGAACGAACAGCATCAGGATGCCTGCAGCCGGCAGCTTTACCTTCTTCAATACGCAAACTTTATATACAAAGAAGGCGGTGAATGCGGATAAGATGCAATTGAGCAGGATCACGGCTTGCTGACCCAGCAATGCAGGCAAGGCATATACCAGTTTCCAGCCGGTCTTGGGCCAGTTGCCCAGAATCACTTTCCAATCTTTCCAAAAATTGAGCATATTGATATACTGGGCTCCTTCTTCACCCTGGTAAAAACCATCGGATATAAACGACCATCCATAAGAGACAGCCGCTAATAAAACAGTAACCAATAGCAACTGTGGGTTGGTAAGGATGGCCCGGTTGAAGGGTTGGGCTGAGGGTGCAGGCAATACATGGGCTACGGCAAGGTCGTTACGGACTTTGCGCCTGGGGGCCTTTACGAATTGGCTCATAGTGCTTAACTGTATGGTATATAGTTATAGCACTTGCCAGGGAGGTTACCCTTATAGCTGGTGACGATTTTTTGTTCGCTTTTTGTCCTTTACGAGAGGGGCAAACCTTTTTACCTTTAAGATGTTTTCAATCAATTCAATTAACTATCACACAATGGACACGAAACTGCTGAAACAAGTTCGATTTCTCAGGTACTACACGCTTACGATCACCGTCGTTTTTGCCGGACTGCTCGTCATGGCTTTTAACCGGGATAGTACGCACGAAAAGTTCAAGGAGATAGATGTGGAACGCATCAACATTGTAGAGAAGAGTGGCAAACTGAAACTGGTGATCAGTAATGCGGAAAGGCAACATCCAGGAATTATTGATGGCAAGGTATTACCGAAGCGGGAACGGCCTGCGGGCATGATCTTCTTTAATGAAACGGGCGATGAATGTGGCGGGCTGGTATATGATGGTACTAAAAAAAGTGCCGGCATGGTGTTTTCGGTAGACCAATACAGCAACGACCAGATCATGCAGCTGCAATATTCGGAGGAGGAAAATGGTGCACAAAAAAGCAGGTCTTATGGACTGAAGCTCTGGGACAGGCCGGATGGCTATACAGCGGGCCGGTTGATGTCGGATGTGGATTCTGTGAAGCGGCTTAAAGATGATGCCCGGATGCAGCAGTTTATCAATTCTTTGAATGAGCAGGGATTGCTGGGTAAGGAGCGCCTGTTTGTAGGTAAAACGCTGAAGGAGGATGTGGGACTCTTCATACGGGATGATAAAGGAAGGCCAAGGATCAAAATATTCGTAGACAAGGATGGGAAAGGGAATATCCAGTTTCTGGACACGCTGGGCAAGCAGGTGCCCTTTCAATAAGGCGGGCGTGGAGGCATAGGGAAACGCAGTGGCATTTCAAATAAAAAGCCGGGATTGGCGCTAAAAGGTTACCTTTAGCCGCAATCCCGGTTGATTTTTTCAAACAGTAGCAGACCTCCTTTTTACTTTCTTGATCAGTGGCCGGTGTTCAACTATAAACAACAATTATGTCCTTTCTCAAAGAACACCTGGCCGGTAATCATTACCATTGGCTTACAGCTCCGGTGGGCGCCGCATTTACGGGGAGCCCGGGCCGTCGTATGTTTGACCCGTTCAATGGCTTGCAGGTATTGTACATCATTAACTATTTCGGGGAATCGATCGGTAAACTGACGGTTGATCAGGGTCGTAAACTCGAAACGCTGATGTTGAAAGAATTGCCCAACACGATCAAAAGTGAGATGGGTGTCTTTAACTGGCTACGGGAACAATATATGTACGAGGACGATTAAACCAATTGTCTCAGATCCTTGTTTTAAGATACTTGCCCTGACAACCACCAAACATTTTAAAGTATGAATATACAGGTACACAATCTTAGCCTGAACGTCATTGATTCAGATATCAGGAAACTATTTGCCGCTTTTGGAATAGTAGATGCAGCAGAAGTGATCAAAGACAAGCTCAATGGCCGTTCGAAAGGGCATGCGGTTGTGGATATGCCTGTAGAAACACAGGCCCGTCAAGCTATTATTACGCTGGACCAGACGATTGTAGATGGTAAAAAGATCAGTGTACGTGAAGTACCAGCTTATCCTCATTATTGATGCGCTGCATCAAGACCGGCTTCAGCATTCATTCACATCCATATAGCGGTTCATAAACCGGCAGCTATCCAGTTCTGATATAGCGATGGCGCCTGCAATATTGTCCATTTCCACAAAGCCATAACCCATAGAATGGCCATTGACCTCATCGGGCATAATATATACAGACAATACTTCTCCGAATTTTACAAACAAGCCTGATAAATGATCGGCAGTAGTAAGTTCACTTAGGTTACCCACGAAGATGCGCATACTGGTATATTTTTTTGGCGGTGCAAGACTAATCATATGCAGGAACTGAAGAGAGGGGCAGGCAGAACAGATCAGGATATATAAGAAGTCATATGGATGATATTAAAGCTACACTAATTATAGCACACGGGCTAATTAAAATTTGAGGAATAATCCTGTGGAGGCCGCTACCCGCCGTAATTTCAGCCGATTAATTAAATTGGCGGTATGTCTTTTAATGGTTACCTTACGTATACAATTGACATTTACAACATTAAGTAATTAGCATTTTTCACTTCTCCCGTTCTCCCGCATCCTTTTTAATAGCAGCTACTTTTTATTGTTTTTGCCTCAGTTATTTATCACACTTTAATATTACAGTATGAACATGTATGTTTCAAACCTCGGTTTTCACGTTTCCGATGAAGACCTGAATGCGTTATTTGCGGCCTTTGGTGAAGTCACTTCTGCCAAGGTAGTAACCGACAGGGTTACCGGCAAATCCAGGGGTTTTGGATTTGTGGAAATGCCACAGGCAGCAGAGGCTGAACAAGCCATTGCCAAGCTTTCTGGCCGTGAGGTGGAAGGCAGGACCATTTCTGTATCTGTTGCCAAACCAAGATCTGAAAGCGGCGGCGGTGGCGGCAGGAATTTCGGTGGCGGTGGTGGTACCCGCAATACCAGGTGGTAGAACTATGATAACATTATCATAAATAAAAAAGTCCCGGGCGTTTCCCGGGACTTTTTTTATGCTTTGTTGATACTAGTTATACTTTGGCTTCAAGGCATTGGCGAGAGGCTTCTACCAGGGTTTACGGCCCAATTGACGCATGGTCTTGAAATGTGATACTACGGCCTTGCTCATAGTGGGAAACTCATTGTAAGCGATGTTGTACTGCAGGCAGGCCTTTTGTACGATGGCGCTGATGGCAGGATAGTGCACATGGCTGATGCGTGGAAACAGGTGGTGCTCTACCTGGAAGTTCAATCCGCCTGTAAGCCAGGAGATGATCTTATTGCTGCGTGCAAAATTGGCTGTGGTAACTACCTGATGAATGGCCCACTCATTTTCAATCTGCAGCTGATCGTTGGCTTCCACATGTTCGAAAGCTGTATCTTCTACCACATGGGCCAACTGGAATACAATGGCCAGGGTAACACCCATCACAATGTGCATGCTCACGAATCCGATGAGCCAGGGCACCCAACCCAACACGAATGCAGGAATGAGGATATAGAACATGACGTACAATACCTTGCTGATCCAGAAGATGAAATGCTCTCTCCTATCCATTTTTTGCAAAGGTGTATTTACGATCTTTCTTTTGAAGTATTTATCAAAGTCGAGCAGCAGCACCCAGGCAAGGGAAGATATGGCGTACACGGGGAGCACGTAAATGTGCTGGAAGCGGTGTGCCGGCACCCATTTCTGGGAGGCGCACATGCGCATGAGGGGACTTCTATTGATATCGTCATCCACACCGTCTACATTGGTATAGGTATGGTGGATGATGTTGTGTTTGAATTTCCAGATGAAAGCATTGCCTCCGAGGGCATTGAGGGTGAGGCCCATAATGTTGTTGATCCATTTTTTGCTGGAATAACTTCCATGACAGGCATCGTGCATGACATTAAAGCCGATACTGGCCAGCAGCAGACCGAGTACACAGCAACCTACAATGCTGACCGCTACAGGCAGGGTTACAAACAGCAGGGACAAATAAATGGCCACGGCGGAGGAGATAAGGATAACGGATTTACTGTAGAGTTTCCAGTTGCCGGTAGGTTTTACTTTTTTGCCTGCAAAGTACTGGTCTACACCAGCTTTGATGGTTTGGTAAAACGGTTTGCTCTTGTTATTATATGTTACTTTGGGCATGATCGATAGTTGAGTGACAGTCAGGCCAATACAGCTACTGCCAACGCCGAAAGGTACGCTTTATTTATGAGCAGGATTGTTAAATGATGGAAGCTTCTGTTCTTGTGCCCTGGAGGCTTCTGTTCTTTTGCTTTGAAGGGCTTCTGTTCTTTTGCCTTGAAGGCTCTCGTTCTTTTGCCTTGAAGGCTCTCGTTCTTTTGCCTTGAAGGCTCTCGTTCTTTTGCCTTGATGCAAAAGAACCAAAAAATCAAGCCAGGCCCGATCCCTCCGGGCGGCCTGGCGGGCCGGCTCCTCCCCGAGTGTTGCTTTGATTACTAATTACGGGCTTTTGTGCTGTGAAGTGGATGGTTATTGGTAACAGGCTGATATTGGGGATTACTCCTATGCGGGGTTGCTAATTATTTTTTGCTCGCTGATTATTTGTTGCTCGTTAATTGTTTGTTGCTCGTTGATTGTTTGTTGCTCGTTATTCAATTCTTCAGGATGTCGACGAATATCGTTAAGCTGTGAAGTGAACATGCGCTTGTTTCGATAGCAGTATTTGCGCCCACTCTGCGGGATTTCTCCCTGCGGTTAGGAGGACAAGCGAGGGCGAAATGTGTTCTTTGGTCAGGCAATCTTTCTGTAGCTGTGTTATGGGTAGCTGGTAGGTTTTTCAGGAGTTAGCTTTTGAGGGTTAAGCGGGCAAGGGTTTACCGGCAGAGAAGAAGGGCTCGGGGCTATCTGGGACGGGTGTTCCACGGAGGATAGTAGGGATTGGCAGGGAGCCGGGTCTCGTTAAAGTCTCGATAAGGTCTCGAAAAGGTCCCGAAAAGGTCTCGATAAGGGTCAATCCAGATGAGGGAGAAATTTCGTAAATTCAGGTAGAGCGAGTGCTCTGGTATTTAATATCCTATTCATAACCAATGAAATCTAATTTTTATGGCAAAAACCGTATCTCCTATCTTCAAGTTCCAGGGAACGATTGAAGACCTGA
>Ga0160449_1000140_pt1 | contig 67153 bp, 65 predicted proteins | sample HID1975I_E1MG_FD_108216 | JGI IMG/M metagenome (GOLD analysis project Ga0160449, IMG submission 108216) | Enriched soil microbial communities from UW Madison campus, WI, USA - HID1975I_E1 MG | ecosystem: Environmental > Terrestrial > Soil > Unclassified | place: USA: Madison, Wisconsin...
ATGCCAGCGAACGCTGGCATCTCAGGCAGGCGCACGCGGCATAAACGGATAGCGCTAGACGGCTGGCCTCCTTCTGATACCGCCTGAGACCCCAGCCTTCGCTGGGGTGACGGAGTTGGGTGGGAAGCGGACTGTCGGCTTGTAGCGTCCCTAGGCTGGAAAGCGGCCGCCCGAGAAGATAATAGCATTTGCCATGGCGGACCGGAACCAATGGATACTCCACATCAAGGAGCTACGCGAGCAACGTGGAGTCGGCATTTTCGAGGCCGAACAACTTGCACTGGCAGAACCGCATTGGCGGCGATGGGTCGAACGTCAAATCAACTCTGATGAGCGGTGTCGCCGCATGGCGCTGAACCACATCCGATACAACGGCGATGCTGCCCTGATCGAACGACGCGGCGATACTCTCATAGTGCGCTAGGGGTGGTTAGGCGACGGTCCGGTTTGGAGGAAATAATCGACCATAGCTGATGCTGCGCGAAGAAGAATCGTTCGGCAACAATCGCCCCATAGTGGACGTCAAGCCCGGCGTGGCGCTAGGTCGAAGCACATCAGCGAAGAGGCCTCCGCCAAGAAAGTGCATCGGGGCGTGAGGGCATCGGGGACGGCATCGCCGAACGCGACGGTAAAGCTGTCTTTGTAACCTTGAGAATTGATCCCGATCCAAGACCATCCAAGGGGCTTGGCAACCGCGAAATCAAACGACGGGATCCTCTCCCATCCGCTACCACTGGGCAGGGCTGCGCGAGCAACAATAACTTGGTCGGTGTCCGGCTCCACCGTTACCACAACAGCCGTGGTTCCTACGCAAATTGCAACTGAACCCCAACGTGCAGACCCATCATCCATAACGGTGGCGTCTAGCCCGAGCACATCTGTAACTTGCTCGTGCGCGACTTCATCCCAATCGAAACGGAAAGAAACATGCTCTACCATACGAAATGGTAACTCGTCGGGCATCCGCCTTCCAACAGATTTCGCTATTCGACGTTCAACCTGCCATCTTAATGAGCGACAGGTTCAGGGATACGGATGGCAATGATCGAGCGACCGACTTTGGTCGCTTCCAGACCATCCTCCCCTGCAAGGGGAGTTCAAGGGAGACCCGTGTCTCCCTTGAACTGGCCGAAGGCCAGACGGAGGGGGGCTCTCGATAGCGTGATACCCCTCCACCACTTCGTGGTCCCCCTCCCCTTGCAGGGGAGGAATTTACAGCAGCGATTGGTCGCTTTGCGCCGGGCAGCTATCCCGCTCAGGAACGGGCCAACCGCTATCGGGGCAGTCGGGCGCCGGACAGCTTGGCGAACGGCGACCGAGGGTGGATTCCTGCCATTCCCCTCCCGTAAACGGGAGGGGCAGCGAGACTTGCGCGCGCAGTGCGTTAGTCGCAGCGGGGTGGGATTTCGCAACGTTCAGCCCACCCCCTTGATGGGAGTCACGCGCCTCCCATCAACCCCTCCCGCCTGCGGGAGGGGGAACATGTCTGGAATTGGTCGCAACCCGTCGATCCCTGTTGGCGTCATCCTGACTTTCGTCAGGATGACGAAGATGGGAATGGCCGCTCCTGGTGGCGGCCCGCCCTTCGTGCGGCGGGCTTTTGCTGGCGCGCGGTTCTTCTGATAGGATCGGCGCGAGGCTGTGGAGATCGGGCGATGCTGGTTGTAACGATCCTGTTGGCGGCGGTGGGGGCGATGATCGTGCTGTCGGTGCGCGCCGATCGGCGGTTCCGCGCGATCGACCGGTTGCCGATGCAATGGACGCTGACCGGGGCGGTGAGTTGGCATGCGCCGCGGGCCGTTGCGCTGGCCTTCACGCCGGTGCTGGGGACGATCCTCATCATGGTGATCGGCGCGATGGCTTTGTGGGTGCCGCCGCGCGCCGGGCAGGAGGGGCTGGTGTTGCCGGTGCTGCTGGCGATCGTGGCGGGCATGGTGGCGATCCATGCGCTGCATATCTGGATGATCGGGCGCTGGGCGAAGGCGCGGCACTGAACCGGCATTGGGGCTGAGGAGGCGAGGATGCGGCGTGTGACCCGGAACAGGATGGCGTTGCTGCTGCTGGCGCCGATGCTGATGCCCGCTGGTGCGATCGCCGCGCCGCCGACAAGCTGGGCGAAGGCGGGCGTATCGCTGGCCGACTATGCCGGCGATGCAGGGGCATGCGCCGACGCGACGCGGGACAGGACGGTGACGGTGCGGCCGGAGACGGCGCAGGCGCTGGATGCGCTGAGTTCGGTCGACCTGGCGATGATCCTGCGGACCTATGGGGGCGGGGGCGATGTCAGCGCGCAGATGGCGGCGGCGAATATCGGCATGCATCATGACGCGGCCAATGTGGCGCGGCGGACGGCGAATTTCGGGGCGAAATATCAGGCGATGACGCGCAGCGACGTGCGCGCGCAATTGCAGGCGGCGCTGGACCAGTGCCTGGCCGAGCGCGGCTATGTGCGGATCATGCTGACGCAGGATCAGGTGCGCGGTCTGGCGAAGCTGAGCCGCGGGACCGCCGAGCGCACCGCCTATCTGCATGCGATCGACAGCGATCCGGCGGTGATCGCGGTGCAGCGGGTGATCGAGGAATAGAGGCCGTCGGGAATGTCGAACAATCGATATTATCGTGCGATGGCCAGTAGACGATGGATGATTTTTCGATGCTGACGAGAATTTCTTCTTAATATTTCCTACACTGACTGCCTATAACCGCCTCTGTAGGGTGAAATTCTGTGGGGGGTTTCGGTGTTCGGCAATATTGTCGTTCGCGTGCGCAACGTGCGTGCGGGACATTCCGGCGATTTTCGGCATTCATGGCCGGTCATGCTGCTGGCAATGCTGATGGCGATCCTGCTGGCGGCCGCGGCGACGGTGCAGTCATTCCGCATCGACATCGTCGATCTGGCGCCACTCTATATCGCAATCATGATATTCTTGGGTTGTGGGCTTCATCTTCTTCGCCGCACGCCATCGCGCGATGGCGCCGCGGCAGAGCGCGCGCGGGGCGGGCAGCGGCTGGGGCATATGCTGGTGATCACCGGCCTGTTCTACTTCATGGCGGCGACCGCTGCACTGGGCTGTGCGGCCCTGGCGCGAACGGCCCTGCCCTATGCGGATGGGGTGCTGGCCGCGGCGGACCGCGCGCTATATTTCGACTGGTTGGCGATGATGGCGTGGTTTCAGGCCAGTCCGCGGATCGCGACATTATTGATACACGCCTATGCCGCGATCAACTGGCAACCGCAGCTGGCGATAGTGCTGCTATGTGGGCTGGGGCATCCAGCGCTGGCCTATCGGTTCATGACCGCCTGGGGCATATGCCTGTTGCTGACCATATTGGCATTCCCCTTCTTTCCGGCGGTGGCCGCATTCCATTATTATGATGTCGATCCGGCGCAGATGCCGGGTGCGACCGCCTGGGCATCCTGGCATTTGGAGACGTTGATGGAGGGGCTGCGGTCCGGGGCCAGGGCGACGCTGGATGGCGACGCGCTGACGGGGATCATCACCATGCCCAGTTTCCATGCGGCATCGGCGATCCTGCTGATATTTGCCTTCTGGCCCTTTAGCTGGCTGCGCTGGCCGTTCCTGGTGCTGAACATGGTGATGTTCGCATCGGCGGTGCCGGTCGGCGGTCATTATCTGGTGGATACGCTGGGCGGCCTCTTGCTGGCGCTGATCGCCATTGCGGCGGCGATCGCCGTGCATGGCCGGGGCGCGGATATCCGTCTCGATTGGAAGGCGATCAGGCGACCGATCCGGCGACCGGAAGCGGGGCTGGCGTCCATCTGACGGTGGGGGCGTGGCTGTCGATGTCGGGCGATCAGATGATTTTACCTGGCGGGAAAAGCCTCTAAGACACTGCTCCCATGAAGAAACTGATCCTGCTCGCCGCCGCTTCGGCTTTTGCAACCCCCTTGCTGGCGGCGCCGGCCGCGCCCGCCGCGCCCGATGCGGCGCGGTTGAAGGCGACGGTGGAGAGGCTGGTGAGCTTTGGCACGCGCCATACGCTGTCGAGTGCGACCGACCCCAGGCGCGGGATCGGCGCGGCGCGGGCCTGGGGCAAGGCCGAGTTCGAGAAGATTTCCAAGGGCTGTGGCGGCTGTATGAGCGTCGAGACGGTGGCGGATCGCTTCACCGGGCCGCGCGCGCCCGATGGCGTCGAGGTGGTCGACGTGCTGGCGATCCAGAAGGGTAGCGGCGATCCGAACGAAGTCGTGATCGTCGCGGGCCATATCGACAGCCGTGTGACCGACGTGATGAACATTACGAGCGATGCGCCGGGCGCCAATGACAATGCGTCGGGCACGGCGCTGGTGATCGAGGCGGCGCGGGTTCTGGCCGGGCAGAAGTTCAACGGCACGATCGTCTATGCGCTGCTGTCGGGCGAGGAACAGGGGCTGTGGGGCGGCAAGTTGCTGGCCAGCACGGCCAAGGCGCGCGGCTGGCATGTGCGGGCGATGCTGAACAATGACATTGTCGGCAACACGGTGGGGCAGAATGGCCAGGTGGTCGCGGACCGCGTGCGGGTGTTTTCCGAAGGCATTCGCGCGGGGGACGACGCCAAGGCGAATATGACGCGCCGGGCGATCGGTGGCGAGGATGACGGCCCGTCGCGGGCGCTGGCCAAGGCGATCGACGGCATTGCGCAGGCGAACCCGAAGATCGGGCTGGAGGTGCTGGCGGTGCGGCGGTTCGACCGGTTCGGGCGCGGCGGCGACCATTCGCCCTTCCTGGACCTGGGCTTTCCGGCGGTGCGCTTTTCGGTGGGGATCGAGAATTATGACCGGCAGCATCAGGACCTGCGCACCGAAAATGGCCGGGTCTATGGCGACACGGTCGACGGCATGGACTTTCCCTATCTGGCGAAGGTGACGGCGCTCAATGTCGCGACCCTGCGGCGGCTGGCCGATGCGCCCGCCGCGCCGGCGACGGTGTCGCTCGATGGCGCGCTGTCGATGGACACGCGGGTGTTCTGGGACGCGGTGCCGGGGGCGACGGCTTACAAGGTCTATTGGCGGCGCGCGGACAAGCAGGACTGGAGCGACAGCCGGGTCGTGACTGGCGGCACGCAGACGGTGCTGAAGGATATCGTGGTCGACGATCATTTCATCGGCGTCGCGGCGGTGGCCAAGGACGGGGCCGAGAGCCTGGTGACCTTTGGCGGGATGGCGCCGCGTAAATAAGCGGGGCGGCTTCGTCCCCGGAAAGGGGGCGGTGATGCAGATGGCCGATTGCGACTGGGTCGAGCAGGCGGCGGCCTGGCCCGAACTGGCGCGCTGGCTGAGCGTCGAGGCGGCCGAGCGGCTGGGGCAGGACTGGCATTTCCTGGCGCGGCCCGCGCAACTGGCCCCGGCGGGCGACTGGCGCATCTGGCTGATGATGGCGGGGCGCGGTTTCGGCAAGACGCGGGCCGGGGCGGAATGGGTGCGCGCCATTGCCGAGCGCGATCCCGAGGCGCGGATCGCGCTGGTCGGCGCGACTTTGGGCGAGGCGCGCAGCGTGATGGTGGAGGGGGCGAGCGGGGTGCTGGCGGTGGCGCCCTGGTGGGCGAGACCGGCCTATGCCCCGGCGCTGCGCACGCTGACCTGGCCCAATGGCGCGCAGGCGCGATTGTTCGGCGCGGCCGAGCCCGAAAGCCTGCGCGGGCCGCAGTTCAGCCATGGCTGGGCCGACGAGATCGGCAAATGGCCGGGTGGGCAGGCGGCCTGGGACAATATGATGATGGCGATGCGGCTGGGCCGGGATCCGCGCGTGGTGGCGACGACGACGCCGCGCCCGGTGCCGGTGGTGCGGGCGCTGGTGGCAAGGGATGGCGCCGATGTGGTGCTGACGCGGGGGCGGACGGCGGACAATGCAGCGCATCTGGCGGCGGGCTTCGTCGACGATGTGACGCGCCTTTATGGCGGCACGCGGCTGGGGCGGCAGGAACTGGACGGCGAACTGATCGAGGAGGCGGAAGGGGCGCTGTGGACCCGCGCGGGGCTGGAGGCGTGCCGGGTGCGGCATGTGCCGGGTGCGCTGGCGCGGGTGGTGGTGGCGGTCGATCCGCCGGCGACGGCCGGCGGCGATGCGTGCGGCATCGTCGTGGTCGCCCTGGGCGGCGACGGGCGCGGCTATGTGATCGCGGACGCGAGCGTGGCGGGCTGCTCGCCCGAAGGCTGGGCGCGGGCGGTGGCGCAGGCGGCGCAGGGCCATGGCGCCGACCGGGTGGTGGCCGAGGCGAATAATGGCGGCGACATGGTGGCGAGCGTGCTGCGTGCGGCGCAGGAGACGTTGCCGCTGCGGCTGGTCCATGCCAGCCGGGGCAAGGCGGCGCGGGCCGAGCCGGTGGCGGCGCTCTATGAGGCCGGGCGGGTGGCGCATCGCGGGGCTTTCCCGGAGCTGGAGGACCAGATGTGCGGGCTGCTGGCGGGGGGCGGTTATGTCGGGCCGGGGCGCTCGCCCGATCGGGCGGATGCGCTGGTCTGGGGGCTGAGCGAACTGATGCTGGGGACGAAGGGCGAGGCGCGGGTCAGGGGGCTTTGAGGGGGGAGGCGGTGCGTGCTGCGTGATTGATTTACGCGCGGAGACGCGGAGAAGGAGGGAGGGGGGGTCGGATCGCCTTCTACACCGTCATGCCAGCGAAGGCTGGCATCTCAGGCAGGCGAATGCCGCGTAAACAGATAGCGCGAGACGGGCTGACCTCCTTCTACGCTCGCCTGAGACCCCAGCCTTCGCTGGGGTGACGGAATTGGGTGGAGAGCGGAATGGCTGCTAAATGCTCTGTAGAGCGTGTTAGCGGACTTCCTCTAGTTGAACGTATCGCTCAAAATGATCGAGTATGTGCCCCTGCGCATCAGGTCGCCATTGTAGGCGGATATGCCACTCAGATTTGTCATCCAGTGAAACGAAAAGTGACTGCCCATCGTCATAGGGTAGGAAGCTGGCACCAAGAAAGGTCCATGCCTCGCCTTGTCTGTGAACGTATCCGTCGAAATCGACAAACTCTGAAACAACCATATATCGACGATTAGCGGCCAAGTGCTGGAGTGCTGGCTTACTGCCTGCGCCTGTCCAATGTCCCAAGGGATGCGGTCCAATCATGAGGCGGGGTTATGCTGTCCCGCCCATGTCCGCAATCGGGATTAGAACTGGATCGTTTAAACGTCGAAAAATGGTCGAAACCCGCCAATCGGCGCGGGCGTCATCCTGACGAAGGTCAGGATCCATTCTGCGCTATGCCAGAGAGCGAGCGCTGAATGGATCCCGGATCAAGCCTGTCCTGAGCCTGCCGAAGGGGCCGGGATGACGAAGAGGGAGGATAAGGGCCGCTTGCCGGCGAAAGGTCATGGATGGGTGGGGCAATATTTGGTTTCAATGTGAGACCTTTATTCCTGGGGCTGTGGGCGCTACATCGAAGCGTCATGGGCCGGGGTTAGGCTGGCGCCGTTGCAATATAAGGATTTCTCATGCTGATCGACCGTCTGAACTGGCGTTATGCCACCAAGAAGATGAACCCGGACAAGGTGGTGGCCGAGGACAAGGTGGAGCGCATCCTGGAGGCGGTGCGGCTGGCGCCGACGTCGAGCGGGTTGCAGCAGTTCGAGGTGATCGTCGTCACCAACAAGGATATCCGCGCCAAGATCCGGGCGATCGCCTGGGACCAGGCGCAGGTGACCGACGCGTCGCATCTGGTCGTCTTTGCCGCCTGGGACAATTATACCGCCGACCGGATCAACGGCATGTTCGACCTGGTCAATGACGAGCGCGGTTTCCGCAACGAGGGCTGGGAAGCCTATCGCCAGATGCTGCTCAACACCTATCCGCAGCGCGACGCGCAGACCAATTTCGAACATGCCGCGCGCCAGGCCTATGTCGGCCTTGGCATCGCGCTGACCGCCGCCGCCTTTGAAGAGGTGGACGCGACGCCGATGGAGGGTTTCGATCCGGCTGCGCTGGACGAAATTCTGGACCTGCGGGCGCGCGGGCTGCGCTCGGTGGTGATGATGCCGCTGGGCTATCGCGCGGACGAGGGCGACTGGCTGGTCAATTTGAAGAAGGTGCGGCGCCCGGCCGCCGACTTCATCTCGCGCATCGACTGATCGGTCCCGGATAGGGATTAACCGCAATAGGCGGCGGTCCGTCACGGCCCCTATATGGGGCTGTGAACAAGGAGGATGGGCGCCGGAACAAGGCGTTCTCCTGCTTCGTTTCGCACCGATCAGGAGTGACGGACATGAAGATGGTCAGGATGATCGCGGCGGTGGCCGCTGTTACGATGGTGGCAACCCCGGTGCTGGCGGCGAGCCTGAACAGCAAGGACCGGGCGCGGGTGGCGCGGGCCAATCCGCGCGACCGCGACGATGTGCGCTATTGCCTGCTCCAGGGCAAGAAGGGCCGCGACAAGGGCACCGCGATCGGCGCGGGCGTGGGCGCGGGTGCGAGCATCATCGCCGGCGGCGGCGTGGGCGAGACGGTGCTGGCCGGCGCCGGCGGCGCGGCGGCGGGCCGGATCATCGGCAAGGGATCGGGCACCAATTCCCGCTGCGACGAGGTGCTGCGGCGGAACAGATGATCCGGGCGTGAGGCCGGACGATAGGGGCGCGGATTTCCGCGCCCTTTTTCGTGGATATTGTCAGAGGCTGGCGGCCAGCGCGCGCAGGGCGGCGTGGGGCGAGGCGGCGAGATGGTCGCGCATCATGGTGCGGAAGGCGGGGGTGGCGCTGGTCGCGGCGGTCTGCATCCAGTGGGTGGCGGCGGCGATGTCGCCGGCGTCGGCGCGCAGCCGGCCATGGTTGAACTGGCCGCGAAAATCGCCGCCCTCCGCGGCGATGCGATAGCATTGCGCCGCGCGGGGCAGGTCGCGGGGGAGGAGGCGGCCTTCCTCATGAAAGGCGCCGAGGAAATTGATCGACTTGGCATGGCCGAGGGTGGCGGCCTTCTGGAACCAGCCGAGCGCAGCCTGTTCATCCTGGGCCACGCCGGCGCCGAGGCCGAGCGCGCTGCCCCAGTTGTACATGCCCCAGTCGAGGCCGGCCTGCGCGGCGTGGCGATAGCAGGCGGCGGCCGCGACCGGATCGACCGGCGTGCCCCAGCCCTTTTCATGGCAGCGGCCGACCATGTTGATCGCCATCACATGGCCCGAGGCGGCGGCGAGGCCGAACTGGCGGAAGGCTTCGGCGGGGTCGGCGGCGATGCCCTGACCGTCGAGCAGGAGCTGGCCATAGAGCGCCTGGGCGTCGGGCAGGCCGGCCTGCGCACCGGCGCGGATCAAGGCGGCGGCGGCTTCCGGTGAGGCGGCGAGTTGCGCGCGCATCTGGTCGGCGGTCTGGGACAGGAGGGGCGAGGGGGCGGTCATCAGGGCAGGTCTCTGGCTTGGATATTGCGACTGATTAGCAGAGTGATGCGTCGCTGGAAACAGGGTGGCAATATTTTGGGTGGGTCGGTCCGCAAGAGCGTGCCCCTCTCCAGGTTTCGGCAGGCGGCTGGGGCCGCTTTCCAGCTTTTGGCAGGCGGCTGGTGCCGCGGGCCTCCACTATCCTCTCCCCGAAGGGGCGAGGATTTTTGTTTATGGGGATGCTCCGATGAAATGGTTCGGGATGAAGGGGGCGGCCATGGAGGCCGGGCGGCCGGTGCTGGCGCGGGCCTGGGGATCGGGCGCGGTCGCGCTGGGCGAATGGCCGGCCAGCTATGAGGCGCAGTTGCGTGCCGGGGTGATCGGCAATCCGGTGGCGCAGCGGGCGATGCGGCTGGTGTCCGAAGGGGCCGGGGCGTGCGTGCTGAAGGTCGGCGGGATGGACGCCGGGATGGATGCCGGGTCGGGGGCGCGGATCGGGGCGCTGGTGGCGCGGGCGTCGGCGGGGCAGGGCCTGATCGAGACGCTGGCGAGCCATGTGCTGCTGCACGGCAATGGCTATGTGCAGGTCATCGCGGGTGCGGACGGGATGCCGGCCGAGCTGTTCGCGCTGCGGCCCGAGCGGGTGAGCGTGGAGGCGGATGCGCGCGGCTGGCCCGCCGCCTATCTCTATCGCGTCGGCGAGAGCGTGACCCGGCTGTCGCCCGAGGATGGCGCCGGGCGGACCAGCCTGCTCCATATCCGCGCGCTCCATCCGCTCGACGATCATTATGGCCTGGGCTGTGTCGGCGCGGCGGCGGGGGCGGTGGCGATCCACAATGCCGCCACGGTGTGGAACAAGGCGCTGCTCGACAATGCGGCGCGGCCTTCGGGCGCGATGGTCTATGCGCCGGGCGACGGATCGGTGCTGAGCCCGGAACAGTTTGAGCGGGTGCGGCGCGAGATGGAGGCGGCGTTCAGCGGCGCGGCCAATGCCGGGCGGCCGATGCTGCTGGAGGGCGGGCTCGACTGGCGGGCGATGAGCCTGTCGCCGGCCGAAATGGACTTTGTCGGATTGAAGGCGGCGGCGGCGCGGGAGATCGCGCTGGCCTTTGGCGTGCCGCCGATGCTGATGGGGCTGCCGGGCGACAATAGCTATGCCAATTATCGCGAGGCGAACAAAGCGCTGTGGCGGCAGACGATATTGCCGCTGGTGGGGAAGATCGGCGCGGGACTGGCGCAGGGATTGCAGGGCTGGTGGCCGGGGCTGAGTCTGGTGCCGGATCTGGACGCGGTGCCGGCGCTGTCGGACGAGCGCGCGGCGCTGTGGGAGCGGGTGGCGGGGGCGGATTTCCTCTCTGCGGAAGAGAAGAAGGCGATGTTGGGCATCGCCTAGCGCCGGCAACTGCCCTGTGCGGTCCAGCGACCGCCGCTGTCGAGGCAGCGATCCTGGGCGAGCCAGTCGCTTTGCCAGAGGCAGAGGGCGGCGGCGATCAGGACCAGCAGCGCGCCGAGCAGCGCCTGCTTCACACCCGCTTCACAGGGGCCGGGCGAGGCTGTCGAGACGGCAGAAGCCGTTGTCCATGTTCCAGCTGCCGCCCTGCAACAGGCAGTCGCCAGCGCGGAACAGGCCGAAATGCCAGGCGATGAGCCCCAGCGCGAGGATGACGAGGGCGATCAGCAATTTGCGAGGGGTGCGCTTCATGCGCGCCCAGATAGGGGCGCGCGGCGCCCAAGGGAAGGTGGGGCCATGAAAGAGGAGATGCTGGCGCGGCTGGTGGCGCAGGCCGAGGGCGCAGGGCTGCCGGGGCGGGGGGACATGGTGATGATCCGGGCGCTGATCGAGGAGGCGAGCGAACTGGGCGCCGGGCGGGCGCTGGCGCGGCTGGGGCTGGAGGACCGGCGGGCCGAGGCCGACATGCGGGAATTGCGCGAGCTGCTGCGCGCCTGGCGCGACGCGAAGAAGGCGGCGCGCGGGGCGGCGATCGGCTGGGCGGTGCGGATCGTGATGGCGCTGGTGCTGCTGGGGATGGCGGTGAAGATGGGGTTGATCGGGCTGGTGAAGGGATGAGCGGGCGGGACGCAAATGGCCCGCTGCGCTTTGCCGGCTATGCGGCGATCTTCGACCGGGTGGACCGGGGCGGCGATGTGGTGCGGCCGGGCGCGTTCGGCGCGGTGACGGCGGCGCATCTGCCTTTGCTGTGGCAGCATCGGCCCGGCGCGCCGATCGGCCGGATCGAGATGGCGCGCGAGGACCAGCGCGGCCTGCGGGTGATCGGCCGCGTTTCGCGGGCTAGCGCGGCCGGGCGCGAGGCGGCGGCGATGCTGGCGGCCGGCGCGGTCGATGGCCTCAGCTTCGGCTATCGGGTGAAGGCGGCGCGAGGCAGGGGGCCGCGCGAATTGCTGGCGCTGGAGCTGGTGGAGGTGAGTCTGGTCACGCACCCGATGCAGCCGCTGGCGCGGGTGATCGGGGTGGAGGGGTGAAACCAAATTTGAATTGTTGATGTTCGCCGAGATGAAATGGGAAGCGAATTTAACACCCCTTATCGGATCACTATTGGCAGATGGCTGCGCAAGCGCATAATGCTCTTTTATGAGCCAACCACATGCGCCCTATATCGTGAAATGGATCGCCGAAATTCTTTGGACGATCCCTGCGCCAACGCAGACTTGGGCTGATATTTTAGGCCATATGGCTTGGCCGGCAGTAACGGTATTCCTGGTTTTGAGGTTTAGAATTTCAATAAGAAGGATGTTGAATATCTTGATCGAGAGGTTCAAAACCGATCATGTAAAAACACCATTGTTCGAATTGACACCTAATTCTCAGGTCATGGTGCTTGATCCCGATGAGGTCGATGAGTCTACCGATCATTATGAGTCAGCCGACATTCAACGAATCGAAGCTATATTTTCGTTCATTGGAACCGAAGATGGGTGGGAAAAAATTTCTCGATGGATCAACCAAAATTTCGGTCAGACGTTGGATATAGAGGATTTCGTAACCAGCCCGGATCATGCTAAGGACCGTGAACGAGCCTTCATCGAAATTGAAGGATTAGAGATATGAGCAAGAAATTTTTCACCAAGGTTTCCCCGAAGGCCGTTGGAGGAATCCGCCGCCTTTATGAGGCACAAGGTGGAGAGGTCCACGCAAAGCTACAAAGCGATGGTTCGGCCATTGTGGTCGTTACCATGTTGGATAGCAAGGATAAGCGCAGGAAGACCCCGGTAGCTGCTTGATATGTGAAGCAAATGTTTTCCGGGATGCAGCTAGACGCTGATGATATGTGGAAGCATTCAGGGTCTTTGCAAATTCACCTTGAATAAAACTTAAAAATTGCATGGCGCCTTGAGATTCGAATTGGGCGTTTTTGCAAAAGCGCTTCCTCTTTCAGAGGAAGTGTCTTCCCCCTCATCAAACTTCGCTTAGGCAGCGCTGCTGCTGAGGCTTCATATCCTTCTTCCACAACGGGAGGAGGAAAATCAGGGCGGTCCTATTGGGGCCGCCTTTTTTCGTTTTGGCAAGCGGGAGATGGTTATGACGGAAGTGGTGACGGACGGGCTGGAGGGGGCGTTTGACGCTGTGCTTCAGGAGGAGCGGATCGCGGCGCTGGAGGCGCAGCTGGGGGCGATGCGGGTGCAGATGGGGCGGCCGGCGCTCGATGGGGTGAAGGGCGGCGAGGTCGACCCGGCGCGCGGCGCCTTTGTCGAGCGCTATCTGCGGCAGGGACTGGAAGCGGGCGTCGAGCTGAAGAGCTTTTCCGGCGCCAGCGGGGCGGCGGGCGGCTATGCGGTGCCGCGCGAGATCGACCAGCTGATCGGTTCGACCCTGAAGGCGATTTCGCCGATCCGCGGCATCGCCAATGTCGTGCGGACCGGAACGGCGGGCTATCGCAAGCTGGTGAGCGCGGGCGGCATCGTGTCGGGCTGGGCGAGCGAGACCGGGGCGCGGGCCGAGACCGGTACGCCGAGCTTCAATGAGATCGCGCCGCCATCGGGCGAGCTGTACGCCAATCCGGCGGCGAGCCAGGCGATGCTGGACGACGCGCAATTCGATGTCGAAGGCTGGCTGGCGGGCGAGATTGCCCGCGAGTTCGGGCAAGCGGAGGGCGCGGCCTTCGTCACCGGCAATGGGACGAACAAGCCCAAGGGCTTCCTGACCTATACCACCACCAGCGAGGCGGACAGCGTGCGCGCTTTCGGATCGTTGCAATATGTGGCGTCGGGAGCGGCCGGTGGTTTTGCCGCGACCAACCCGCAGGACAAGCTCATTGACCTGGTCCAGAGCCTGCGCACGCCCTATCGCCAGGGGGCGAGCTTCGTGATGAACAGCGCGACGCTGGCGGCGATCCGCAAGATGAAGACCAGCGATGGCGCCTTCATCTGGCAGCCGGGGCTGGCGGCGGGGCAGCCCGCGACCCTGCTGGGCTATCCGGTGGTCGAGGCGGAGGACATGCCCGATATTGCCGCGAACAGCCTGTCGATCGCCTTCGGCAATTTCCAGGCCGGCTATGTCATCGCCGAACGCAGCGACACCAGCATCCTGCGCGATCCGTTCAGCAACAAGCCGTTCGTCCATTTCTACGCGGTCAAGCGGATCGGCGGCGCGGTGGCGAACAGCGAGGCGATCAAGTTGATGAAGTTTTCCGCCTCGTAAACGAGCCGGCGGCAAGCTCATGAAGCTCGCCGCCTCGTAACGGTATCGGGGTGGGGGAAAGCCCCCACCCCAACCCCTCCCCTGAAGGGGAGGGGCTTTTCTGGCTTTGTGGGGAGAGGCGCGTGGCGATCAGCGAATGGGTGATGGCGGACCTGGTGCGCGAGGTCTGTTTCGATGTCGGCGAAGGGCCATTGCTGCTGGGCGGGGCGCTGGCGGGCTACCGGGCCTTTGCCGATGCGCTGGGGGCGGGCGCGCGCTTTCCCTATATGATCGTCGGGGTCGATGATCCGGCGGCATGGGAGGCGGGCAGTGGCACGCTGGATGGCGAGGGGCGGCTGGTGCGGGCACCGATTGCATCGGCGGCCGGGGGCGGGGCGGTCAGTTTCGCGCCGGGCGAGAAGCGGGTCGGGCTGGTGCTGCACAGCGGCTGGATCGCGGCGGTCGAGGGCCATGGCCATGGGCTGGCGGCGATCGACGGGTTGGGCGATGCGCTGGCGGGCAAGCAGGATGCGAGCGCGGGGCTGGACGCGCTCGCGGGTCTTGCGACCACCGGGTTCGGCCGCGCATTGCTGGAACAGGGCGACGGGGCGGCGGTGCGGGCGCATGTCGGCGCCGGGACGGTGACCGCCGTGGCGGCGTCGGGCGGGACCACGGGACTGGAATTTGACGGCGGGCCGGTGAGCGGAAGCGGGACGCTGACGCTGGGCGGGACACTGGCGATCGGCCATGGCGGCACCGGGGCGAGCAGTGCGGGCGCGGCGCGCAGCGCGCTGGGGCTGGGCACGATGGCGACATTGGCGAGCGAGGCGGTGGGCGCGTCGCTGGTGCCCGCGAGCGATGCGGCGATCGACCTGGGCAGTGTGGCCCGGCGCTACGCCAATGCCCATGTCGTCGCCGCGAGCTTTGGCGGCGGCAGCGCCAACCGGACGATGAAGATCGACGCCAATAGCGGCTACACCACCTATGTCGAGTTCGACACCGGCGGCGTGCGGCGCTGGCTGTTCGGGCGCAACTCCGGCAATAATTTCGCGATCACCGCCTATGACAGCGGCAATACTCTGGTCGGGGTAGCCTGTGGCTTCAGCAATGCCACGCTGGACGCGAGCTTTGCCGGCCATGTCGTGCCGGCGACCGACAACAGCCGGGCATGCGGCGCGGCGGCGGCGCGCTGGTCGGTCATCTATGCCGCGAGCGGCACCATCAACACGTCGGACGCGCAGGCCAAATGCGATGTCGGCGCGGTGCCCGAGGCGCTGCTGGACGCCTGGGGCGATGTGCAATGGTGCCAGTTCCGCTTCGTCGACGCGGTGGCGGCCAAGGGCGAGGCTGCGCGCTGGCATGTCGGGCTGGTGGCGCAGGCGGTGCGCGACGCGATCGACGCACGGCTGGGCGACGGGGCGGCGGTGCGGCTGGGGCTGTTGTGCCACGACGCCTGGCCGGCGGAGGCGGAAGAGCGGGATGGCGAAGGCGTGCTGATCCGGCCGGCGCGGGCGGCGGGCGCGCGCTGGGGGCTGCGCTACGAGGAGTGCCTGGCGCTGGAGGCGGCGTGGCAGCGGCGGCGGATCGACCGGATCGAGGCGCTGGTGTCGGGAGGTGGCGATGCTGGCGGGTGAGGCATTGGGCGCGGCGGTGCTGGGCGAGGTGCGTGGCGCAGTGGTGCGCTGGGACGGGGCATGGGCGGCGGGGATGCGGCCGGGACAAGGCGCGCGGGTGCGGGCGCCGGCGCGGACCGAGCGGCCGGAGGCGAACAGGGGGAGCGACAGGGCATGAGGCTGAACATCAAGGATCCGCAGGCGCGGATCGACCATGGCATCGACTGGTCCGCCTATCTTGCCGGGCAGAGCCTGACCGGGAGCGTGTGGACGGTGGTGCCGCTCGAACCGGGCGGCATGGCGATCGACCAGCATGGCTTCGAGCCGCAGCGCAGCAGCGTCAGGGTGAGCGGCGGGATCGCGGGTCATGTCTATCGCCTGACCAACCGCGTCACCCTGTCCGACGGGCAGGTGGATGAGCGGTCGATCGGGTTTCGGGTGGAGGAGCGCTGATGCTGGCGGAAGCGGACAATGGAGCGGGGCTGGCGGCGTCGATGGCGGAGTTGAAAGCCTATCTGCGGATCGAGAGCGATGGCGAGGATGCGGTGCTGGCCGGACTGCTGCGCGGCGCGGGCGCGCTGTGCGAGCAATTTGTCGGCCAGTGGCTGATCCGGCGCGGCGCGCGCGAGACGGTGCCGGCGGACGGGCGCTGGCACAGGCTGGCGGCGCGGCCGGTGGTGGCGATCGGTGCGGTCGCGGCGGTGGACGATGCGGGGGCGGTCACGCCGCTGCCGGTCGAGGCCTATGCGATCGACATCGATGCGTCGGGCGATGGCTGGGTGCGCGCGGTGCGGCCGGGGGACCGGCTGGCGGTGGAGTATCAGGCCGGGATGGCGGCGGACCTGAATGGCGTGGCCGAACCGCTGCGCCAGGGGGTCATGCGGCTGGCGGCGGAGCATTTCGTCGCACGCGGTGACGAGGGTGCTGCTCCACCGGCTGTCGTGAGCGCGCTGTGGCGGCCGTGGCGGCGGATGCGCCTGTCATGACGGGCAATGTCGTGAGGGGCGATGTCATGCGGGTGACACTGACGCGGCGGATGGAGGAACGGGCAGCGCGGCGGCGGGCGGCGATTGTCGATGCGCTGGGCGAACAGGGCGTGGCGGCGGCGATCGAGGGCGAGGCGGTGCGGGCGTCGGCGTCGGGGCTGAAGGCGCGCTGGATGGCGGACCTCAGCCTGCGCGAGGCGGGAAGGAGCAGGGCATGAGCGCAGAGGTGGCGATACGCAGCGCGGTGATCGCGGCGCTGAAGGCCGACAGCGGCCTGATGGACCGGCTGAACGGCCTGTTCGACGGCGTGCCGGCGCGGGCGAGCGCGCCTTATGGCGTGGTCGGCGAATGTCTGGGCAGCGACTGGGGCGCGAAGGATGTCGAGGGGCGCGAGCTGCGCCTGTCGATCAGCCTGCATGACATGGCGGAGACGGCCGGGCGGCTGGGCGAATTGCTGGCGCGGATCGACCCGGTCATCCGCCTGGCGCAGGCGAGCGGATGGCGGATCGTCACCGCCAGCCTGTTGCGGTCGCGCATCGCCCGTGCGGGCGAGCGCGGCTGGCTGGCGGTGGCGGATTACCGCATTCGGGTGGTGCGCGAGAGCAGCAGCGCCTGATCAGCCGCCGGGCTTATTATATTCCTCATATTCGCCGATGATCTTGTCGACATATTCGGACACCTGATCGTCGGCATCGGCCTGCGCATCCTTGTCCGACATGCCGTCGGCCTTGCCCTGCGCGAGGATCGCGGCGCGGAAGGTGGCTTCCTTGTCGGCGCAGACCTTCTTCAACTGACCCTGAAATTCGCCGAGCGGCACCTTCTTGTCGAGCGAGGGCTGGACCTGGGCCGAGAGGCAGCCGGCAAAAGCCTTGCGTGCGGCGCCGATGGCGTCGGCCGAGGGCGCCGCCGCGAGCATCATCAAGAGGGGGGCAACCACGAGCATCAGACCTCTCCTTTAATCCGCGTTTTAGAACGCTTTGTCTGACGGGAGAATGCGCCATGGGCGTCGAAAAAGGAAGTGCGTTTCTGTTGAAGGTGGGAAATGGCAACGTCCCGGCAACATATGAGACGGTGGCCGGCATGCGCACCACGCAGTTGTCGGTGAATGGCGAGGCGGTCAACATCACCAGCAAGGATTCGGGCGGCTGGCGCGAGCTGTTGTCGGGCGCGGGGGTGCGATCGGTCAGCGTGTCGGCGGCCGGCATCTTCACCGGATCGGCGGCCGAAATCCGGGTGCGCAATCACGCGCTGGCGGGCACGATCGAAGATTATGAGCTGAGTTTCGAGAGCGGCGAGCGGATGCGCGGCCGCTTCCTGGTGACGCGGCTCGACTATGCCGGCGACTATAATGGCGAGCGCAACTATGCGCTGAGCCTGGAAAGCAGCGGCGCGGTGGTGAGCGAATGAGCGGCGGGGCGGTGAACCCCGCGCGGGGGGAAGCGGCGCTGGATCTGGGCGGCGAGACGCTGGTGCTGCGGCCGAGCTTTGCCGCGCTGGTGGCGGCGGAGGAAGAACTGGGGCCTTTGTTCGCGCTGGTCGAGCGGGCGGCGGACGGCAAGCTGACGCTGGCCGAACTGGTCGGGCTGTTCTGGCATTGCCTGGTCGATCGCGAAGCCCTGCATGGCAGGGGGCTGAGCCGGGAGGCGCTGGGCGAGGCGCTGCTGGCGGCGGGGCTGGCGCGGGCGACGCCGGTGCTGAAGGCGATCTTGCAACAGATATTGGCAGGGCGATGACGCGCTTTGCGGATGGCGAAGTGATGCGCTTCGCGCAGGGGGCTGGGCGGCTGGCGGGGATCGCCGGCTGGCTGCTGGGGTGGCGGCCGGACGAGTTCTGGCGTGCCACCCCGGCGGAACTGGGCGCCGTACTGGCGGCGATGCGCGGCGAGGACGCGCCGGTCGACGGGGTGGATGCGGGGGCGCTGGCGCGGCTGATGCAGGCGATGCCGGACTGACCAGGATCAGAAAATGGGGAGCGCCATGGACGAGGACATCGAGACATTGGTGGTGCGGGTGCGGGCCGATACGCAGGGGTTGGCCCGCGATGTCGAGGCGATGCGGGCGGGGCTGGAAGGGCCGCTGGGCGATGGCGCCGACCGGGCGGGGCGGCGGATCGAGCAGGGGCTGTTGCGGGCGGTGCGCACCGGCAAGTTCGGCTTCGAGGATCTGCGGCGGATCGCCTTGTCGGTGCTGGACGAGATTGCGGCGAGTTCGCTGCGGTCGGCTGTGGGCGGCGGCGGTGGCAGCGGGGGCGGGCTGGTGCAACTGGGCGCGTCGCTGCTGACCAGCGCGCTGGGCCTGCCGGGGCGGGCGACCGGCGGGCCGGTGGCGCCGGGGCGGGCTTATGTCGTGGGCGAGCGCGGGCCGGAAGTCTTTGTGCCGACCGCGAGCGGGCAGGTGGTGCCGGGGGGCGGCGGCGGGCGCGACGTGCGGGTGAGCATCGCGGTGCAGGGGCGTGGGAACGAGGGCGAGGCGCGGCTGCTGGCGCGGAGCGCGCGGCAGGTCGCACGGGCGGTGCGGGGGGCGCTGCAATGAGCGGGATCGATTATTGGCTGGCCGATGGAGGCCCGGCACATGGACGCGGGCAGGAGAGCCGCTTCATCAAGCGGTTCGATCCGATGTGGTGGACGGTGAATTTTCCCCGGCCGATGATGGCAAGCGTGGTGACGAGCGCCCCCGATGCCCTGCGCGCCGATGCCGTGTTCTACGGCTCCGGCGATCTGGCGGGGCTGATCTGGGACGCGGCGGACCAGTGGAGCCATCCCCTGCTGGCCTATGAGACGGCGCGGGATTTCCGGCAGTGCGTGCTGCGTTTCCGCTGGCGCAGCGGCGGGCTGCGGCGGCTGGACGAAACGCATGGAGCCACGCTGACGATCGAGGGACGCGATCCCGAGGGTGCCGCGCGCGCCTGGTATGTGCGGCTGTGGAACTATGCCAGCGGTGGGCCGGAAGATGCGGAGATATTGCTGGATTTTGCCGCGCTGGAGGGCGGGTTTCGCTTGCCCGACGATAGCGATCCGGTCTGGGCCGGGGATGTCGACCGGATGTTCATTTCGCTGGTGGCGCCCGCTTATGATGCGGGCGATACCGGCTTTGCCGCGCCGGTCGAGGGCTGGGCGGAACTGAGCGACATCGCCTGCGACGGGGCGGGATCGGTGCTGGCGGCGGGTGACGTCATGCTGCCGGAGCATGGGCTCAGCATGGCGACGGGCTATGATGACAGTTTCAACCAGACTCCCGAGCGGCTGGTCGCGACGATCCATGCGCTGGGCTATCGCGGGGCGATCAACCATTATGTCGGGATGAGCCATTATTTCCGGCTCGAACGGCTGGGCGCGGGCCTTTATGTCAGCCTAGCCGGCGGGGTGCTCAATGCCCCCTGTGCCGTCTGGCATGCCGACTTTGCGCGACGGGCCAGGGCGATGGGGCTGGGGATCATCTGGTCGCTATCCTATGAATTGTTCGACGCCCATTGTTGGAACGACTGGAAGCAGAGGGCGGGAAATGGCGACCCGGCGCTGACCGGCTGGTCGCCGCCATCGACCCTGTTGTCGCCGGCCCATGGCGGGGCGATGGGCTATTTGCAGGCGGTGGCGGGCGCCTTTGTTTCCATTGCCCTGGACGCGGAGATTCCGATCCTGTTTCAGGTCGGCGAACCCTGGTGGTGGGTGATGCCGGCGGATGGGCGGATCTGCCTCTATGACGATGCGGCGCGGGCGGCGCTGGGCGGAAGTCCCGTGTCGATCGCCGATGTGCGTGGCACGCTGAGCGCGGCGCAATGCGATCTGCTGGACGATGCGGGTGCGGTGCTGGCGGCGTCGACGGCGGCGCTGTGCGCGGCGGTGAAGGCATTGGCGCCGGACGCGGTGACGCATCTTCTGGCCTATCTGCCGACGGTGCTGGACCCGCTGGCGCCCGAGGCCAAGCGGGCGAACATGCCGGTCGGCTGGGCGGCGCCGGCGTTCGATGTGCTGCAACTGGAAGATTATGACTGGGTGACGCAAAGGCGGACCCGACTGACCGAGCGGGGCGTCGAGATGGCGACCGCGCGGCTGGGCTATCCGGTCGAGGCGCAGCATTATCTGGCCGGCTTCGTGCTGTTGCCCGAGCAGGCCGACCAGTGGCGCGCGATCGCGACGGCGGCGCAGGCGTCGGTCGGGCGTGGCACGGCCGCGACCTATATCTGGGCGCTGCCCCAGGTCGCGCGCGACGGCTTTACCTGTTTCAGACTATATGGGGAGGATGCGATGCAGGCCTTTGACGATGTGCGCTTTCCAATCGCGATCGGACGGGAGGCGAGCGTGGCGCCGGCTTTTTCGACCCAAGTGGCCGAAAGCCCGTCGGGCCATGAGCGGCGCAGCAGCGACTGGGCGGACGCGCGCCTGTCCTTCGATGCCGGGCCGGGGGTGCGGTCCGACGCGGACATTGCCGATCTGATCGCCTTCTTCCGGGCACGGCGCGGGGCGGCGCGCGGCTTTCGCTTCACCGATCCCTATGACGATAGGAGCGGGCCGCCGGGCACGGCGCCGGGACCGCTGGACCAGCGGCTGGGCAGCGGCGACGGGGTGACGACCGATTTTGCGCTGATGCGTCATTATGGCGGCGGCGCGGACGCGCAGGCACGGCGCATCACCCGGCCGGTGGCCGGCACGATCCGGGTGGCGATCGACGGGGTGGAGCAGGCCGATGGCTGGCAGCATGTCGGGCTGGGGGTGATCGCGTTCGATGCGGCGCCGGGCGACGGCGCGCTGATCACTGCCGGCTATCGCTTCGACGTGCCGGTGCGCTTTGCCGAGGATCGGCTGGAGATTAATCGGGCGACCTTCGCTGCCGGGGAAGCAGTGTCGGTACCGCTGGTGGAGATACGCGAATGAGCGGGGGACTGGAGGAGGCGCTCTGCACGCTGGCCTTTTGCTGGCGGCTGGAACGGCGCGACGGGGTGGCGATCGGCCTGACGAGCCATGACCGCGAGCTGGAGGTTGACGGGCTGCGCTATCGCGCGGCGCCGGGCATGACGCCATCGGCGATCCGCAGCAGCATCGGGCTGGAGGGCAGCGACAGCGATGTCGCCGGCGCGCTGGTGGCAGATGCGATCAACGAGGCGGACCTGATGGCCGGGCGCTGGGACGGGGCGGCGCTGGAATTGCGGCTGACCCAGTGGGAGGCACCGGGGGCGCTGTGGCGGCTGCTGGCGCGCGGGACGATCGGCGCGGTGGCGCGCAAGGGCGGCACGTTCAGCGCCGAACTGGTGGGCGCGGCGGCGGCGATGCTGGCCGAGCCGGTGGCGCCATCGACATCGCCCGACTGCCGCGCGTCGCTGGGCGACCGGCAATGCCGGGTGGCGATGGCCGGACGTCGGCAGATCGTGGCCGTGACGGGCGTGGTGGATGCGGTGGCAAGCGCGGTGGGGCTGGAGGCGGGCATCTATGCCTATGGCATGATCCGCTGGCTGACCGGCGCCAATGCCGGGATCGTCCAGGCGGTGGTCGACAATGATGCAGGCACGCTGTGCCTGGCCGATCCGCCGTCCTTTGGCGTGGAGCCGGGGACGCTGGCGCTGCTGACGCAGGGGTGCGACCGGCAGTTGGCGAGCTGCGCGGCGCGCTTTGGCAATGCGGCCAATTTCCGGGGCGAGCCCTATCTGCCGGGCACCGACCTGTTGACCCGCTATCCCGGCGGATGAGCGGAGAGGCGATCGCGACGGCGGCGCGCACGCTGGTGGGCGTGCCGTTCCGCTTGCAGGGGCGCGATCCGGCGCTGGGGCTGGACTGTGTCGGGCTGGTCGGGGCGGCGATGCGGGCGGCGGGATACGCACCGATGATGCCGGGCGATTATGGGCTGCGCTTTGGCGATGACCGGCGGGCGGACGACTGGGCGCGGGCGGCGGGGGTGCGGTCGGTGGCGGCCGGGGCGGTGGGCGACATGATGCTGGTGCGGCCGGGCGCGCTGCACCGGCATCTGCTGATCCTGGTGCCGGGCGGCTTCGTCCATGCCCATGCCGGGTTGCGGCGGGTGGTGGAGACGCCGGGCGCGCCGCCCTGGCCGGTGCTGCGCATCTGGCGGGCGTGAAGGGGAGGGACGGATATGGCGACGATGGTGCTGACCGCCGTGGGGACGGCGCTGGGCGGGCCGATCGGCGGTGCGATCGGCGGGCTGATCGGCAATGTGCTGGACCGGGAAGTGCTGTTCAAGGCGAAGGGGCGGGAGGGCGCGCGGCTGAGCGACCTGCAGTTGCAGACGTCGAGCTATGGCACGCAGATGCCCCGGCTGTTCGGCCGCATGCGGGTGGCGGGCACGGTGATCTGGGCGACCGACCTGCGCGAGATCCGCACGAAAAGCGGCGGCGGCAAGGGGCAGGGGAGCAGCACGAGCTACAGCTATTCGGCGAGTTTTGCGGTGGCGCTGTCGGCGCGGGGCGTGCGATCGATCGGGCGGGTCTGGGCCGACGGCAATCTGCTGCGCGGGGCGGCGGGCGATTTCAAGACGCAGGTGGGGGCGTTCCGCCTGCATGAGGGGGGCGAGGATCAGACGCCCGACCCGCTGATCGCGTCGGCGCAGGGGGCGGACATGACGCCGGCGCATCGCGGCATCGCCTATGCGGTGTTCGAGGATCTGCTGCTGTCCGACTATGGCAATCGCATTCCGTCGCTGACCTTCGAGGTGGAGGCGGATGCGGGCGCGGTGACGATCGATGCGATCGTTGGCGCGCTGAGCGAAGGGCAGATGGGGTGCGCGGCGGCCGAAGAGGTCGAGGGCTTTGCCGCGAGCGGCGCGGATCTGTCCGAAGCGATTGCGCCGCTGGTCGACGCCTATGGGCTGGGGCTGTGCGGCGACGGGGGGCAACTGGTGGGCGAGGCCGGATCGGCGGTGGCGCTGCTGGACCCGGCGACGCGGTGCAGCCGGATCAATGGCCGGGCGATCGATCCGGTCGAGCGATCCGGCGCGGGCGCGGACAGCGTCGCGCTGGCGCTGTCGGTGCGGCATCATGATCCGGCGCGCGACTATCAGGCCGGGGTGCAGCGGGTGACGCGGCCGGGGCCGGGGCGGATCGAGCGCGGGATCGAACTGCCCGCGGTGCTGAGCGGCGGGGCGGCGCGATCGCTGGCGCGGCAAAGGCTGGACGGCATCTGGGCCGGGCGCGACCGGATCATGGTGCGCAGCGACTGGCGGGCGCTGGAGCTGGAGCCGGGGATGATCGTGGCGCTGGCCGATGCGCCGGGACTGTGGCAGATCGAGGAACGGGAATGGGAGGCGATGGCGGTGCGGCTGGCGCTGCGGCGGCTGGCGGGGGCGGGCGCGCGGGCGCCGGGCAGCGTGTCGTCCGGCCAGATCGTGCGGCAGCTGGATGCGCCGCATGGCCCGAGCCGACTGATGCTGGCGGACCTGCCGCGCCTGACCGAGGGGGTGGCGAGCGGGCCGCAACTGGTGGCGGCGGCGAGTGGCGGGGCGGGCTGGCGCAGTGCGGCGCTCTATGCGCTGGATTCGGGCGGGACCGCCGAGCCGATCGGGCGGACGGCGCCGCGCGCGGTGATGGGGCAGATCGACGCCACCTTGCCGCCGGGCAGCACGTTGCTGCTCGACACTATAAACAGCCTGTCGGTGACATTGCTGGCCGAAGATATGGAACTGGCGAGCGCGGACGGTGCGGCGTTGGCGCAGGGGCGCAATCTGTGCCTGGTGGGGCAGGAACTGATCCAGTTCGGCCAGGCGGTGCCGACCGGGCCGGCCAGTTATCGGCTGGAGGCGCTGCGGCGCGGGCTGCGCGGCACCGAATGGGCGATGGCAGGGCAGGGGGCCGGCACGCCCTTCCTGCTGATCGAGGCGGACCGGCTGGTCGATCCGCTGGCGGCGGCGGGGATGGAGGGGGATATCGGCGCGACGATGCGCCTGTTGGCGATCGGCATCGGCGACGTGGAGCCAGCGACGGCGGAAATCGCGATCAGTGGCGCGGCGCTGGTGCCGCCGGCGCCGGTGCATCTGAACGCCGCGCCGGACGGGGCGGGCGGATGGCGGATCGGCTGGACCCGGCGCAGTCGGGCGGGGTGGCGCTGGACCAGCGGTGGCGAGGTGCCACTGGCCGAGGAAAGCGAGCGTTATGAGGCGCGGGTGCTGAACGGCGACCGGCTGGTGCGGCGGGCCGAGGTGGTGGAACCGGCCTGGACCTATGATGCGGCGATGATCGCGGCGGACGGGGCCAGCGGGCCACTGACCATTGCGGTGCGGCAGATCGGCACGCGGGCGATCGGGCAGCCGGGCATGATCGACATGTTTCTCTAAGGAGGCGAGGATGACGAACGAGACGAGCGATCGCTGGGCGCTCCCACTGCTGCATGCCGGGCAGGCGCAGAAGGAAATGATGCATAATGAGGCGCTCGCGCGGATCGACATGCTGTTGCACGGGGTGGCGGAGAGCGCCGACCTGGCTATCCCGCCGATAGCGCCAGTCGCCGGGCAATGCTGGATCGTGGCGGCGGGCGCGAGCGGCGGCTGGGCCGAACGGGAAGGGCATGTGGCTGGCTGGACCGAGGGCGGCTGGCGCTTTGTCGCGCCGCGCGCGGGATTGCAACTGAGCGTGGCGGATCGCGGTCATGTCATGGCGCATGACGGTACGGCATGGCGGAATGCGGCGGTGCGATCTGACGGATTTTTTGTCGATGACCAGAAAATTGTCGGCGCGCGCCAGGCCGGGATCACGGCGCCGGCGGGCGGCACCACCGTCGATATCGAGAGTCGTGGCGCAATTGCCGCGATATTGGCGGCTTTGCAGGCGCACGGCCTGATCTCCATGTAATTCTGGAGTATCGGCGATCTTTTCATGGAGAGGCGTAGCTATTAGCTTGGAGGAGAGCCTAGGGGATGTCCCTACTGCGTTATTTTTGCAACGGTTTCACGAATTGTGGACTTGCCATGAAACCTTCTTGCCGATACATGGTTTCAGCAGTCCTTCGTGACACTTTTGAAAGGGGAATCCAAATGCGGAAGCTTGCCCTCGCGGCTGCGCTTGCGACCAGTGCCCTGGCCACCCCGGCCTTGGCGCGCGACAATAGCTGGTATGTTGGCGTAGACGCCGGCGTGCTGCTGGTCGAAGATCAGGACCTGACCTTCTCTTCCATCCCACTGGGTGGTCGTTCGGCTCCGTCGATCGACTATCACAAGGGTTATGATTTCGACGCCAATATCGGTTACGACTTCGGTGGCTTCCGCCTCGAAGCCGAAGCCGCTTACAAGCGCGCCGAGATCGATCTGGACAAGATGGGTGTCTTTGGACAGCGCTTCGGCGGTGCCAGTTCGGCTCTCTCGTTCATGCTGAACGGCCTGCTCGACTTCGGTCCCGATGATGGCCTGCAGGGCTTCGTCGGCGGCGGTGTCGGCGTTTCGCGCGGCAAGCTGGCTTCGGACGTCGTGAACGACAGCGACACCGGTTTCGCCTGGCAGGCGATCGCCGGCGTGCGCTACCCGGTCACCAACAATGTCGACGTCTCGCTGAAGTATCGCTTCTTCAACCAGGACGATATCAAGCTGATCCCGGCTTACCAGAGCGTCTATGGCCAGGCCGGTTCGGAAGCCAGCACCAAGCTGCGCACCCACAGCCTGCTGCTCGGCCTGACCTACAACTTCGGCGCTCCGGCTGAAGCGGCTCCGCCGCCCCCGCCGCCCCCGCCGCCCCCGCCGCCCCCGCCGCCGCCTCCGCCGCCCCCGCCGGCGCCGGAATGCTCGCCTGGGCCGTACATTGTCTTCTTCGAATGGGACAAGTCGGACATCACGCCTGACGCCGCCACCATTCTGGACAACGCGGTTTCGGCCTACAGCGCTTGCGGCAACGCCCAGGTCATGCTGGCCGGTCACGCTGACCGTTCGGGCGCAGCCTCGTACAACGTCGGCCTGTCGCAGCGTCGCGCTGACGCCGCCAAGGCTTATCTCGCCTCGAAGGGTATCCCTGACGGCGTGATGACCACCCAGGCCTTCGGTGAATCGAAGCCGCGCGTCGACACCGCGGACGGCGTTCGCGAAGTCCAGAACCGTCGCGTGGAAATCACCTACGGTCCGGGTTCGGGTCAGTAAGTTATTTCCGTCCTTCGGGATGGAATATGAAGAGGGGCCGGTCGCAAGACCGGCCCCTTTTTCTTGTCCTGCGTTGCGCACTGGCCTGCCGCGATCCGGGCGGAACGGATATCTGTCCGGCGTGTCATGTGCTTCCAAGCCAGGACGGAGCGGTGATCGGAGCATGCCCGACCGCTCATGCCCCGTCGCTCATTTGCAATTCGCTTTTTGCCGGCGTGATTCCGATGTGGCTTTGGCCAGGATTGGTATCGGGCGTCGGCTTGATGCGTGAGTGCGCGATCTTAGGGCATCGCCTTTGGACGGGCCTTTGGATCGGTGAAGGACGGGCGTCAGGATGGATGCCATGCTATCCCTCTGCTTTTATTGCGAACGATATGCAGAAGGATCATGACAAACCGGATCGGATCGGCAACAAAGACGCGTCTGCCGCGTTCGCGCAGTTGTTTCCGTGATCGGGAGTTTGCCATGAAGACCGCCGCCCTGTTCCTTGCCCTGCCTCTGCTCGCTTCTGTGGCCGCCTGTGCGGCGACAAGCCAGAGCGCGTCCCCCGCGCCGACGGCCAAGGCCAAGCTGGCTGCCGGCGACGGCAGCGCGCGCGGCACTGCGGTCGTGACCCAGGCGGGCGATGGCCTGCATGTCGTGGTCAAGGCGCAGGGGCTGACGCCGGGCATCCACGCGGTGCATATCCACACCACCGGCGTCTGCACCGGCCCGGACTTCACCAGCGCGGGTGGCCATTGGAACCCGACCAGCCACCAGCATGGCAAGGATAACCCGCAGGGCATGCATATGGGCGACATGCCCAACATGCAGGCCAAGCCCGACGGCAGCGGCGAGATCGAATATGTGGTGCCGGGCGGCGCGATCAGCGACGGCGCAGCGCCGCTGCTGGATGCCGATGGCGCGGCGATCGTGATCCATGCCCAGGCCGATGATTACAAGAGTGACCCGACGGGCAATGCCGGCGGCCGCGTCGCCTGTGGTGTGCTGAGCATCGGCTGAGGCCTGATTGCCCCCGGCGTCCGCGTCAATCGTCGCGGGCGTCGGGATGGCCTTCCGCGCGATAGGTTTCGACTACATGATAGCTGGAGCCGGCATGGCCAAGCCGGCTTTCGTAGAGGTTGAATTCGTCCACGGTGAAGGCGGGCGAGGCAAGGCCGGCGTGGAGCGCCAGGAAGGGCGCGATGTCGCCGCCGTACCGGCTGAAGCGGGCGAGGGTGATGTGCGGCAGATAGGCGCGGGCTTCGGGCGCGGTGCCGGCCGACACGCAGGCGCGATCCACCTTGGCATGGAGATGGGCGAGCGGATCGCGCGGCTGCACCCCGGCCCATAAGGTGTCGACCACGCCGCGCCGGTCGAAATAGCTGGAACCGGCGAGCGCGATGGCGAATGGCTGGAAGCGGACGCCGGCGAGCGCATCGGCAATATCATCCGCCTGATGGCGATCCACTTCCCCGATGAAACGCAGGGTCAGGTGCAACTGGCCATCATCCTGCCAGCGCGCGCCGGGAATCCCGGCCATCTGGGCCAGAAGCTGGCTGCGGATCGTGGCGGGCGGACGGATGGCGACGAACAGGCGGTGCATACCGGGTAGATAGGGAGAAAGGGGGCTTGCGGATAGGGGCGGGGTGGCTTTGCCATGGTCGGGCTTTGACGGCTGACGACCAATTGCGGCGGTAAAATCCTCCCCTGCAAGGGGAGGGGGACCACGAAGTGGTGGAGGGGTGTCGCCCTATCGAGAGGGCGACACCCCTCCGTCTGGCCTTCGGCCAGCCACCTCCCCTTACAGGGGAGGATGGCCTAGAACGACCAGAAGCGGACCTGTTCCCCCTCCCGCAGGCGGGAGGGGTTGATGGGAGGCGCGTGACTCCCATCAAGGGGGTGGGCTGGACGTTGCACAAGCCCACCCCGCTGCGACTAACGCGCTGCGCGCGCAAGTCTCGCTGCCCCTCCCGTTTACGGGAGGGGCATGGCGGAAAACCACCCTTGATCGCCGTTCACTGGGCCGATCGGCGCCAAGCCTTCCCGATAGCTGTTGGTCCACTCTTGGGTGGAAAAGCTGCCCGGCCGGAGCGACCAATTGCGGGCATCCCTTCCCGGTGCGCACCTGACGGAAGGGCAGGTGGCTACAAATGCTGCGCTATTGGGCCTGTGCCCCTCCACCACTCGCTGTGCGAGTGGTCCCCCCTCCCCGTGTCGGGGAGGAATGCTTTCTTCCCACCTCAATGCGTCACCCGAGTGAAGGATGCGCAGGCTGGCGCCGGGGCACGTCATCCCGCCGTCGACTAGCTCTTCTGATATCTTTGCCGCTCGGCTCGGCAGGGCGATCACACGGAAGGGGCGGGTGGCAGGAAGCGGGCCATTCTTGCCTGCAGCAGGGCGATCAGGTCCGGGTCCATGAAGGCGTAGTCGTCGGGGATGTCGAGGCAGATGATCCTTGTGCCGCCAAGGGCGGCGCGGAAGCGCTGCTGGATCTTGGCGCGATGGGTCTTTTCCATCACGAAGATGGTGTCGGCCCAGCGCAGCATCTCATCGTCCAGCGGCGTTTCCGCATCATGGTTGGTGCCCGCCGACAGGGTTTCGATGCCCGGATGGTCGGCGAAAATCTGTTCGGCGGTGGGGCTGCGCAGCTTGTTCTGGCTGCAGACGAAGAGATAATGCCGGTCCCGCTCCCTCACTTGCCGTAGCCGGTCATGGAAAAGGGGCGGGCCTTCACGCCGGTGGCCCATGTCTTGTTGGGGTTGGCCTGCATGGTGAAGCGCAATTCGCCGCCGGCGCGCAGTTCCGCGTCGGTGATATAGCCCCGGTCGAGCGGCTTGCCGTTCAGCGTCACCTTGCCGATGTAGCGGTTGCTGTCCGACAGGCCGTCGGCAATCACGGTGAAGCGCTGCCCGTTCGGCAATGCCATGTCGGCGCGGTCGACGAAGGGGCGGCCGATCACATATTCGTTGCTGCCCGGCGCGACGGGATAGAAGCCCAAGGCGGTGAAGACCAGCCAGGCCGACATCTGGCCCAGATCGTCATTGCCGGCCAGGCCCTCGGCTGTGGGCTTATACTGGCTGTCGACGATCTGCTTCAAGCGCTCCTGTGTGCGCCAGGGCTGGCCGGCATAGCTGTAGAGATAGGCGACATGGTGGCTGGGCTCGTTGCCATGGATATATTGGCCGATCAGGCCGGAAATATCCTCGGCATGGCTATAGTCGATCTTGCTGTTGTCATAGTCGAACATGGCGTCGAGCTTGGCGACGGTCTTCGCGTCGCCGCCCAGCAGGCGGAACAGGCCGCCCTGATCGTGCGGCATGAACCAGCTATATTGCCAGGCATTCCCCTCCGTATAGTCGCTGCCATAGTTGATCGCGGTCGGATCGAAGGGGGTGCGGAAGCTGCCGTCCGCCTTGCGCGCGCGCAGGAAGCCGGTCTTCGCGTCGAAGCTGTTGCGCCAGTTCCGGGCGCGCTTCTCGAAGCGCTCTGCCGTGGCGGTGTCGCCCAACTGGCGGGCGAGGCGGGCAATGGTCCAGTCGTCATAGGCATATTCGACCGTCTTGGAGGCCGCTTCGGGCTCGCGGTCGATGGGGACGTAGCCGAGCTTCATATAGTCGCCGAGGCCGCCATAGGGGGCATAGTCGGCGCTGGCGACCATCGCCTTGAGCGCGTCGGCGCAGTCGATGCCCCTGATCCCTTTCAGGCAGGCGTCGGCGATGACCGGGACGGCATGATAGCCGATCATCGTCCAGGTTTCCTTGCCGCCAAACTGCCAGACGGGGAGGATGCCGAACGGGCTGGTCTTTTGCCCTGCGACCAGCGAGTTCACGAAATCGGCATTCTTCGCTTCGGGCTGGATCAGCGTCAGCAGCGGATGTTCGGCGCGGAACGTGTCCCACAGCGAGAAGGTGGAATGCATGGTGAAGCCGGTTCCGGCATGGACCTGGTCATCCGGTCCGCGCCAGCGGCCGTCGGCATCGCTCCAGACGCTGGGCGCCATCAGGCTGTGATAGAGGGCGGTGTAGACATTGGTGCGCATCGGTTTGGGCGCGTCGATCTTCACCGCGCCCAGCGCATCGTTCCAGGCGGTGCGGGTCTTGGCCCGGATCGCATCGAAGTCGCCCGGCTCGCTGGCGAGGTTGGCGATGGCGCCATCCTCGTCCACGCCCGACAGGGCGACCTTCGCCTCGAGCGGTTTCGTCAGCGGGCCGAAGTCTAGCTGGGCCACCAGCGCGCGCCCGGAGAGGGAATCCAGCGTTTCGGGGCTGCGACCGGGGCCTTTGAAGCCCTTGTAGAGAATATCCTTCTCGGTGCTGACGAACTGATGCCCGGTCAGCGGCGCGGAAAAGCGGATGGCGAAGAAGATGCGCCGGGGCGTGGCCCAGCCGCGCACCTCGCGTGATCCGGTAATCGTGCCGTCGGGGCGGATACGGATCGATGACCAGAGGATCTTGCCGGGATAATCATAGATGATCGAGCGCAGGTCGAGCACCAGATGCGCGGCCTTGCCCTGTGGGAAGGCATAGCGGTGGACGCCGACGCGCGTGCCGGCCGTCATTTCCGCGCGCACGCCCGGATCGGTCAGGGTGACGGCATAATAGCCGGCGGATGCGACCTCATCGGCCTTGTGTGAGCGGAAACCGTGCGCCTTGTCGTCGCCGGCCTCCAGCGGGACGCTGTCGCCGCTGACCGGCATCACCAGGAAATCGCCCAGGTCGCTATGGCCCGCGCCCGAGAAATGGGTATGGGAAAAGCCGAGGATCACCGGGTCCTCATGGCGATAGCCGGCGGCCCAGGCATAGGTCTGACGCGCCGGGCCGACATGGGAGTCGGGCGAGAGTTGCACCATGCCGAAGGGGGCTACGGCGCCGGGGAAGGTGTGACCTTCGCCCGAGGTGCCGATGAAGGGATCGACCGCATCGGCCGGCGCGGAAGGCGCTTCGCTGGTCTGGGCGGAAAGGGCGGTGCCGGCGAGCAAAGTGGCCAGCAGGAAAGGGCGAGCGATGCGGGTCAGGATCATGGGGCGCGGTTAAATCATGCCCCGGCGGCCGGGCCAAGCCGATAGCGGCAATTTTCTGTCCCCAAGAAAGGCTGGGCTGGCGTCGGCGGGTTTGGCTGGCTAGCTATCGCAGGTAATGAAAAGAGCGTTGATCGTCCGACATGTGCCGCGCGAGGGTGCGGCAGGCTATCTTCAGCCGATCGAGGCGGCCGGCTATCAGATCGAGCGGATCGATGTGGCCAGCCCCGATTTCGCCGATATCGACCTGACCGAGCCGGACCTGCTCATCATGATGGGCGGGCCGATGGGCGTCTATGAGCAGGATGTGCATCCCTGGATCCCGGTGCAGATCGGCAAGCTTTCCGCGCGGCTGGCGGCGGACCGGCCGACGCTGGGCGTGTGCCTGGGCAGCCAGATGATCGCGGCGGCGCTGGGCGCGCGGGTGTATCCGGGCGGGCATATGGAACTGGGCTTTGCCCCGGTCAGCGTCAACGCGGCGGGGGCGGGATCACCGCTGCGCCATATCGACGGGGTGCCGGTGCTGCACTGGCATAGCGACACGTTCGACCTGCCCGATCAGGTCGAACTGCTGGGTTCGACCGATCGCTATGCGCATCAGGCGTTCCGGCGCGGGGCCAATCTGCTGGCGCTGCAATTCCACGCCGAAATGGGCGAGGACCCGCGCTTCGAGGACTGGCTGACCCATTTCTGGGCCGATCTGGACGTGGCCGGACAATGCGGCGTCGCGCTGCGCCAGGATCATGACGATCATGGGCCGAGCGCGGTGGCGGCGGGCCGGGCGATGATCGGCGAATGGCTGGCGGGGATCAGGGCGTAAGGCGCTGACGTCCGTTCGCTGCGGGCGTGGCGGCTGCGTGACTGGGCGGTGTGGACAAGTCCGGACTGTCTGTGAGCGACCAGAAGCGGACATGTTCCCCCTCCCGTAGACGGGAGGGGGTTAGGGGGTGGGTGGGACGTTGCGAAAGCCCACCCCGCTGCGACTAACGCGCTTCGCGCATAAGTCTCGCTACCCCTCCCGTTTACGGGAGGGGAATGGCGGGAACCCACCCCATTTTGTCGTCCTCGCGCAGGCGGGGATACATCTCCCGGCCTGGCCGCCCGACGCATCGTTGGGAGATCGGTTCCCGCTTTCGCGGGAATGACGAACGAAAAGGGGCCGTTCCCCGCCAATCTTGGCCATTCGGGGGGTGGCGCACTCGTCCAGGTCGCTTGGCTCTAGATGTCTCGACAGGCTCGAAACGAACGGCTGTTGCTATTTTTGTCGCCTTCCTATTAACTCCGACAAATGACGAGGATGACATGGAAGGCCAGTCGCCGCGATATGCTCGCAGGTGGTGTGGCGGGGCTTGCGGCTGCTGGCGCAGTGCGGGCGGGGGCAGTTCCGGCGGAAGCGGGGAAAGCAGTGCTGGCGCCGCGTCCGCCGATGGGGTGGAATAGCTGGAACAGCTTTGCCACCACCATCACCGAGGCGCAGGCCCGCGAGACCGCCGGGATCATGGCGGAAAAGCTGCTGCCCTTTGGCTATGACATCTTCACCGTGGACATTCAGTGGTATGAGCCCGAGGCGTCGAGCTATACCTATAACGCCAAGCCCAGGCCGGCGATGGACGGCTATGGCCGGATGATCCCGGCACCCAATCGCTTTCCCTCCAGCGTCGGCGGCAAGGGCTTCACCCAGCTTGCCAAGGATGTGCATGCGCTGGGCATGAAATTCGGCATCCATGTGATGCGCGGCATCCCGCGCGCGGCGGTGGAGCAGAATCTGCCGATCTTGGGGACGAAATATCGCGCGGCGGACATTGCCGACAGGCAGAGCATCTGTAGCTGGAACCCGGACATGTATGGCGTCGATATGACGCGGCCGGGCGCGCAGTCCTATTATGACAGCATCTTCCGCCTCTATGCCGACTGGGGCGTCGATTTCGTCAAGATGGACGATATGAGCCGGCCCTATGACGCCCATGCGGCGGAGATCGAGGCGGCGCACAAGGCGATCGTTGCTACCGGGCGGCCGATCATCCTCAGCCTGTCCCCCGGCGAAACGCCGGTGATCCGCGGCGACCATGTCCGCAAATATGCGCAGATGTGGCGCATTTCCGACGATTTCTGGGATGACTGGGCGATGCTGGAGGCGCAGTTTACCCGGCTGGAGAATTGGACGCCCTATCGTGGGCCGGGATCATGGCCGGATGCGGACATGCTGCCGCTGGGGCGGCTGGCGCTGGGCGAGCGCGATACCCGATTCACCCCGGACGAGCAGCGGACGCTGATGACCCTGTGGGCGATCGCGCGGTCGCCGCTGATCATGGGCGGCGATCTGCGGCATCTGGACGCGGCGACGCTGGCGCTGCTGACCAACAAGGAGGTGATCGCGGTCAATCAGGCGAGTTACGACAACCAGCCCCATTATATCGAGGATGGCGGGCGCATCTGGTCGGCGAAGGCGGAAGGGAGCGCGGGTCGCTATGTCGCCCTATTCAACACGGGCGAAAAGACGCGCGGTGTGGAAATCAGCCTGAGCCAGTTGGGGATCACCGGGGCAACCAAGATGCGCGATCTGGGGATGAACGGTCCGGTGGCGGTGCGCGACCTGTGGACCGGGCAGGCATTGGGGCTGCAGGCGGAACGGATTGCGGTGACGCTGCCGCCGCATGGGGCCGGGTTGTATCGGTTGAGCGCTGCCTGACTATCTCCCCTCCCTTTCTAGGGAGGGGATTAAGGGGTGGGTGCCTCCGAAGGAGGCTCGCTACGCTCGCCACCCACCCCCGGCCCCTCCCTTTCAGGGAGGGGGGAGATTGTTCTACTTCCGCACAGCCGCGCTCTTGTCGCGGATGGCCTTGAATTCGGAGCCGGCTTTCCATTCGGGCCAGCGGGCCGAGAAGGCGAGGTCGCGGCCGATGTCGTACATCAGGTCCACGTCCTGCGCGGCGCCGTCCAGCTTCCAGCTGTCGTCGACCGCGTCGCAGGCCTGATGATAGCATTTGCCGGTATAGGCATCGATCCAGGCCTGGCCGGCGGCGCGGCCGCCCTCCATCATGTCGGATGCGCCGGCAAGGCCCATCATCAGCAGCACGGGCACGCCGCGCTTGGCCATGGAGAAATGGTCGGCGCGGTAGAAGAGGCCGCGTTCGGGCAGGCTTTCCTGGGTGATGACGCGGCCTTGGCTTGCGGCGAACCTGGCGAGATCGTCCTCCAGCACATTCTGGCCCTTGCCGATCAGGATCACGTCCTTCGCCTTGCCGGCGGTCTGAAGCACGTCGATGGTCAGGTTGGCGACCGTCTTGTCGAGCGGGTAGACCGGGTTCTGGGCGTAAAATTCCGACCCCAGCAGGCCGCGCTCCTCCGCCGTCCAGGCGGCGAAGACGATCGAGCGGTCGGGGGCGGGGCCGGCCTTGAAGATGCGGGCAATCTCGAACAGGCCGGCCATGCCCAGCGCGTCGTCATTGGCGCCGGCGCGATAGATGCGGCCCTGCGCGTCGGGCGCGCCCTTGCCATAGGCGTCCCAATGGGCGCCATACATGACCGTCTCGTCCGGGCGCTTGGCGCCGGGGATGCGGGCGAGGACATTGGCGCTCTTCACCACTTCCTGGGTCACCGGGAAGGCGGCGGAGAAGGTTGCGCCCTTCAACTCGACCGGTTTGAATTTCGCCGAGCGGGCCTGTTTGCGCAGCGCTGCCAGATCCTGACCGGCACCGGCGAACAGGGCCTTTGCTGCCGCGCCCTCGACCCAGCCCTGCACCTGCAGGCTGGTGAGCTTGTCGGCCGGGCGGACGAGGTCGTAATTTTCGCCGCCGGGGCTGACGACGACGTTCCAGCCATAGCCGGCGCCCGGCGTGTCATGGACGATCAGCGCGCCGATCGCGCCGTGGCGGGCGGCTTCCTCGAACTTGTAGGTCCAGCGGCCATAATAGGTCATGGTCTTGCCGCCGAACTTGCCGAACGGGTCTTCGCCCTTTGCGGCTTCAAAATCCGGGTCGTTGATCAGGAAGACGGCGATCTTGCCCTTGAGGTCCACGCCCTTGAAATCGTCCCAGCCGCGTTCCGGGGCGGACACGCCATAGCCGACGAACACCATCGGCGCGTTGGCGAGCGCGACCTTGTCCTTGGGCTGCAGGGTCGAGAGATAGACCTGTTTGCCGAAGGTCCAGGGGGTGGTGGCGCCATTTTGCGCGACCGACAGGCTTTCCGACTGGCCAAGGCGGGTGTGGAGCAGCGGCACGGTCTGCACCCACTGACCGTCTGGGCCGCCCGGTTCCAGCCCCAGAGCCTCGAAACGGGCGACGAGATAGCCGATCGTGCGCTCTTCTCCAACGGTGCCGGGCGCGCGCCCCTCAAACAGGTCGGACGCCATGGTGCGGACCGACTGCTCCAGCTTGGCCGGATCGGTTTGGGCCGGTCCGGTCTGTGCATTGGCGGGAGAGGGCAGGGTGGCAAGGCCGAGGGCCAGAAGGGGGAGAGCGTGTTTCATGCCCGTGCCTTACCCCCCGCACAGGGCGGGGGGAAGATGGTTCGGGATGGCTGGCCTGGACCTGGCGGATAAAGTCGATATGGCCCCATGGTGGGGAGCGGACCTTCGCTCCACCACCTTTTTGCCGAAGCTGTTTCAGTTAGGCCGAAACAGGTGGCTCGCCTGCCCCTTACAGCGTGCCGCGCAGGGTGAATTTGACGGCGCGGGGTTCGCCGAAGCGGGCGCTGCCCAGATAGAGGCCGGAATAATAGGTCTTGTCGAAGATATTTTCGACATGGACCGACAGCGAGAGATGGTCGGTGAAGCGATAATTGGCGAGCAGATCGACGATCGCCAGGCTACCCTGGCTGTAGGTTTCGCCGTTCGGCCCTTCGCCGTCCGCCGTGGTCTTGCCCTGCCACTCGACATTGCCGCCGATCGTCAGCGCGCTGAAATTGCCCGGCAGCGTGTAGGCGCTGAACATCTTGATGCTGTTCTTCGCGATCTGCGGCATCTGGCGCACGCCGTCGCGATCCTCCGCGCGGGCGTTGGCGAAACCGCCTGCGACACGCCAGCCGGGCAGGATTTCGCCCTTCACCTCCAGTTCGAAGCCCGACGACTTCATGCCCGATACGGCATGATAGGCAGAACTGCCGTCGGGCGCGAAGATGCCGGGGCCGTCGGCCAGCGCGTAATTGTCCTGCTTCATCTTGAACACGGCCGCAGTGGCACTCAGACGGCCGTCGAGGAAGTCGGCCTTGAGGCCCGCTTCATAGGTATTGCCTTCAAGCGGGGCGATGACGTCGCCATCGACCGTGCGCGATGTTTGCGGCGTAAACACGCTGGCATAGCTGACATAGGCCGAGATCGCCTTGGTGAAATCCAGCACCAGCCCGGCATAGGGGGTGAAGACCGCCTTTTCATCGACCACCGGGCTCCAGACCTTGGGGCCGGTGACATCCTGCGCATAGCTGTCCTGCTTCCACCAGGTGAGGCGGCCGCCGGCGATGATCGAAAGCGGGCCGATCGGCTTCAGCCGAGCGACGCCGGCGAGCGAACTGGTCTCGATCCGATTGCCGGCGGTGCCGCCCGATGGCGTCAGGTCGGGCTTGGCCACGTCGCCGGTCGGGAAGTAGCTATAGGCGTTGATCGGATACATATAGTCGCTGCCACCCCACCAGCCGGGATAGGGCGTCTGGTCGTCGTCGAAACGGGTGTGGCTCACGGTCAGGGCGACATGCTGTTCCTGGCCCAGTGCCTGAAACGCGCCGCGCAGATTGGCATAGACAGCATCGAGCGTCAGGTCCGACGCCCAACGGGTGGCGTAGAAGGTGCCGCCATCACCGGTTTCCTTGTCGATCGCGGTGCCGAAATAATAGCCGATCGTCTCGTCATAGGAGCCGGACTTATGCTCGGCATCGACCTGCAAATGCCAGTTGGCGTCGAAATCATGGGCGATCGAGGCGAAGATGTTGACGCTCTTGCGGCTGAAGTCAGACCAGTTGGCGCCGCCATTGGTGGAACGGGCGAAATTGGTCTTCGTGCCGTCGGTGAAGAAGAGCGGCACGCCGCCGCGCGAGGCGCCTTCGTTGCGGAAATTCTGATATTCGACGCCGGCGGTCAGCAGCGTGCTGGGGCCAAGATCGGCCTCGATCACGCCATAGAGCGCCTGACGCTTGGCGTGTTCACGGTCGATGAAAGTATCATTCTCCTGCCAGGCGCCGGCAACGCGGGCGCGGATATGGCCGCTGGCGGTCAGCGCGCCGCCGATGTCGCCCTCCAGCCGGTACTTGTCCCAGGAGCCGATGGTCGCCGCGACCGTGGCGCTGAGGTCCGCGCCGGGACGCTTGCGGATCATGTTGATCGCCGCTGACGGCTCGCCGGTGCCGGTCATCATGCCGGCCGAACCACGGATCACCTCGATCCGGTCATAGGCGATCATGTCGGCCGTATCTTCGGTGAAGCCATAGATGTTGGACGGGCGCGCGACGCCGTCGACCAGATAATTCTGCACCGCAAAGCCGCGCGCAGTATAGTTGGTGCCGTCAGTGCCGAGCGCGCTGGAGCGGTTGGATTGGATGCCGACGATCTGTGCCATCACCTCGGAGATGTCGGTCAGCCCCTGTTCCTGCATGCGCAGGCTGTCGAGGCTGGTGACCGACTGGGGCGTTTCGCGCGTGGTGAGGTTGAGGCCGTTAATCTCATTCTGGCCGGTGACGACGATGGAGTCCGGGGCGGGCGCATCCGCATCGGGCGTGTCCGCCGGCGCCTGGGCATGAGCGCTGGCCGAGACCAGCAGCATGCAGGCCACGATCGACGCCGCGCCGTGGCGGACGACATTTTTCTTCGATGCAAAGGACATAAGACACTTCCCCCATATTTCGCCATGCCCTGAACATGGCGCCCTGGATGTTGGGGCGGCGCTTTAATGCGATTGATTTGCAAATGCAACGATTCGGAAACATGCGAAGCGTAAAATGTGGGGCGGGGCAGCAATGCTGTGCTATCGATCAGCCATGTTATTGGATGTGGGGATGGACCGGCATCTGGATTGCGACTGCCCAGCAGCGCGGATCAGGGCGCATCTTCGATCCGCGTCATTTATCTGAGTGTTGAGGGATTAGCAGAACAACGCCCGCGATGGGCGGGGTAACGGGCCATCGGGTTGCCCTCCTTCGTTTATGGGGCAGGAGGGCAGGAAGCGTGATGGACGAGGGTTCTAGAGGCAAGACGCCTCCGTCCAACTTCGCCTTACCGGTTGGGCTAGCAAAGTTTTATATCCTTCGCCCGCCAGCGAAAAAAACAATCTGCGCGTCTGGAGGGTTGAAGCCCCCAAATGCGCCCGTACGCGCTAGAACTCGATATCCAGTTCCTCGATATCATCGGGTTCGGCGCGGGCGGCATCGATCCATTCGCGCATCAGCGGCCAGCCGTTGATGGTGTCGCAATAGGCGGCCGATTTCGCCGAGAGCGGCACGGCATAGGTCAGGAAGCGCTGGGCGACGGGCGCGAACATGGCGTCGGCTACGGTCGGTTTCTCGCCGAACAGCCAGGGACCGCCATAGGCCTCCAGGCATTCGGTCCAGATCGTCTCGATCCGCTCGATATCGGGCTTGGCGCCGGAAAAGATCGGGAAGCGATCATGGCGAACCTTGAGGTTCATCGGCAAGGCGGAGCGCAGATTGGCAAAGCCCGAATGAATCTCGCCCGAGACCGATCGGCAGTGGGCGCGGATGATGCGTTCGGCCGGATACATGCCGACCTGCGGATAGAGTTCGTGCAGATATTCCGCGATCGCCAGCGTATCCCAGACGCTCGCGCCTTCATGGGTGAGGCGCGGGACCAGCACGGACGGCGAGAGCAGCAGCAGTTCGGCCCGGCTTTCCGGATCATCGATGGCGATGATCCTTTCCTCCACTTTCAGCCCCGCCAGCCGGCAGAGCAGCCAGCCGCGCAGCGACCAGGAGGAGTAAGTCTTGCTGGATAGAGTGAGTTCCGCGACGGCCATGCAGTCTCTCCCGATACACGGTTCCCGGCCCCCAAACGCAAAATCGCAGGGGCGGTTCCCTGGCGGACATGCCGAATGTTATTTTCCATCAATCATGATGCAGTGCAACATGAAAAGCATGTATAGCGTTTATGGGAAAGACTGAGTCGTCTCCCCCGGTTCAACAAGGTTGTTTTGGCAATATGCGAATGCTTTACGACGGTTACCAGGCGATGGAAGACATGCTGGCCCCGGCGCGCCTTGGCGCCCGGATGGCGCTGGCGATGCGCGACCATATGGGGCCGGCGGCTGACTGGCCGATGCCGCGTCGCATGTTCGCACTGATGGACGTGTTCCAGGGCGCGCGGATGACGCACAAGCGCCCCGCTTATGGCATCGATCGCGTCCAGACCGGCAATGCCGAGGTCGCGGTGCGCGAGGAAGTCGTGCTGGACCTGCCGTTTGGCGACCTGCTGCATTTCGTGAAGGATGATGTCGAGACCGAGCAGCCCAGGGTGCTGGTGGTGGCGCCGATGTCGGGCCATTTTTCGACCCTGCTGCGCAGCACGGTGGCGACGCTGTTGCAGGACCATGACGTCTATATCACCGACTGGAAAAATGCCCGCGACGTGCCGATGGCCGCCGGCCGCTTCGGTTTCGACGAATATGTCGATTATGTGATCCAGTTTCTGCAGGATATTGGCCCCGGTGCCCATCTGGTGTCGGTGTGCCAGCCCTGCGTGCCGGCACTGGCCGCCGTGGCGCTGATGTCCGAGGATGAGGACGCGGCCACGCCCAAGTCGATGACGCTGATGGGTGGGCCGATCGATCCGCGCGCGGCGCCGACGGTGGTCAACGAACTGGCGAACGAAAAGCCGATCGAATGGTTCGAGGAAAATCTGATCTCCACCGTGCCGTTCCGCTATGCCGGGCGTGGCCGCGAAGTCTATCCCGGCTTCCTGCAACTGTCCGCCTTCATGTCGATGAACATGGAACGGCATGGGTCGCAGCATCGCGAGCTGTATCAGTTGCTGGCCGACGGCAAGGAGGTCGAGGCAGACAAGATCAAGACTTTCTATCAGGAATATTTCGCCGTCCTCGACATGACCAAGGAATTCTACCTGGAAACGGTGGACCTGGTGTTCCAGCGCATGTTGCTGGCCAAGGGGGAACTGACGGTTCATGGCCGCGCGGTGAATCCCGGCGCGATCCGCAAGACGGCGCTGCTGACGGTCGAGGGCGAGAAGGACGATGTCTGCGCGGTTGGCCAGACGTCGGCGGCCCATGGCCTTTGCACCGGTCTGCGGCCGCATCTGAAGCGTCATCATCTACAGCCGGGCGTGGGCCATTACGGCGTCTTTTCCGGCAGCAAATGGGAAAAGCAGGTCTATCCCCAGGTGCGCAACATGATCCTGGCGATGAACTGATATCGACGGGCATGGATACGGAAAAGGGCCGCTTCCCATCGAAGGAAGCGGCCCTTTTTGTTGGGTTTGATCAGGCCGTCGCGCGGTTGAGATAGGGCAGGCGGCTGGCGAGTGCCGGCGGCAGGCCGGTGACGATCGCGGCGCGGGCGCGGTGCCAGAAGGCGGAGAGCAGCAGCAGTCCGCCACCAATTACCAGCGCGGTGAGCGCCACCGAGAGGTCGACTGTGCCAACTTTCTGGAACAGGCTGTAGAGCGCATAGAGGACATAGGCGAGGCTGGAGACCAGCAGCGCGCGCCGGTCGATAGCCAGCGCGACCCAGCCGAAGGCGAGATAGAGCAGGATCACCAGGAAAGCCTGTCCTGCATCGACCAGGCCATGGCTGATGCCCAGCAACTGGAATAGCGAATGGGCGATCATCGGCGCGGCGGTCAGGTGAAGCCAGAAGGCGACGTCGGAGCGGCGGCTGGTGCGGCCGGGATCGCTCATGTCCCAGCGCATGGCGAGGGCGAAGATGGCGAGGCCAGTGACCAACAGCAGGATGAAGAGAAGGGTCTGGCTGAACGGGATCAGCCACATGGCTAGGCCGCCGACGATCGCGGCCGCGCCGGCTGCGCCAGCGGCGACGGTGATCGGCACCATGAAGCGGCGCCAGTGGAACCAGGCGGCGATCGCGGCGCTGAGGCCGGCGAGCGAGGCGACCAGGCCCGCGCCATCATTCTGCGCGTTCGGAATCATCGGTCCGATCGCCAGTGCAACGGCGAAGGCGATACCGCCGACAAAGGCGAGCAGCAGCAGGATCGAGGGCAGTGCCATGCGCAGGCGGCGGGTGAAATATTCGGCCAGGCCCCATGCCGTGCCGGCGACGAACAGGGCAGAGACGAAGGAGGTCTGGTGCGGGGTAGTGATGCCGAGGCGGATCTCGTTCCCGAGTCTCGCGACCGCGACGAGCAGGATCACCGAGGCGATGGCGACGAAAATATCGTTGAAGCCGGTCAGCAGGCGAAAATGTTCCTCGTCCACCGAACTGGCGCGCAACCGGGCGACATGGTCGCGCAGCGCCTGGGCGCTGGCGGGCGTCAGCGCGCCGGCCGCTACGGCATCTTGCAGATCGCTCTCGCTATACATTCTGGGGCACTCCTTGTCGGGCCTGGATCGGGATCATAGCACCGCTGTATTGCTTGAGCAATACGGTTGATTTTGGCCTTTTTCCGGGCGCGGAGCGATGATAGCGCGGTTCGGACAGATAAAGGAGAGACCCCGATCATGACCCTGCCGGCTTCGCTTCAAGGCCGTTTGTCCCTGCCGCTGATCGGGTCGCCGATGTTCATCATCTCGCAGCCGGAACTGGTGATCGCCCAATGCCGTGCCGGCATCGTCGGCGCCTTTCCGTCGCTCAATGCGCGTCCGTCCGGCACGTTCGAGGCCTGGTTGCAGCAGCTGGGTGCGGAACTGACCGATCAGGATGCGCCGTTCGCCGTCAATCTGATCGTCCACCGCACCAATGCCCGGCTGGAAGAGGATCTGGCGCTGTGCGTCAAATATAAGGTGCCGATCGTCATCACCTCGCTGGGCGCGCAGGAGAAGGTGAACGAGGCGATCCACAGCTATGGCGGCATCGTGCTGCACGACGTCATCAACAATGTCTTTGCCAGGAAGGCGATCGAGAAGGGCGCCGATGGCCTGATCGCGGTGGCGGCGGGTGCGGGCGGACATGCCGGCACGCTGTCGCCCTTTGCCCTGATCCAGGAAATCCGCGCATGGTTCGACGGGCCGCTGGCGCTGTCGGGCGCGATCGCGACCGGCCGGTCGATCGCGGCGGCGCGGATGATGGGGGCGGACCTTGGTTATATGGGCACCCCGTTCATCGCGACGGCCGAGGCGAATGCGGTCGATGCCTATAAGCAGATGATCGTCGACAGCAGTGCGGGCGACATCGTCTATTCCGACGTCTTTACCGGCGTTCTGGGCAATTATCTTCGCCCCAGCATCATTGCTTCCGGTATGGATCCGGACAAGTTGCCCAAGGCGGCGGACATGGATTTCGAGAGCCTGGCCGGCGACAAGAAGGCCTGGCGCGACGTCTGGGGTGCAGGCCAGGGCATCGGCGCGATCAAGGCGGTGCAGCCGGCCGGCGATTTCATCGCCCAGCTGAAGGCGGAATATCAGGCGGCGGTTGCGGGCTTCGTTGCCTGAGCGCTTGTCTGGGAATGCGCTTCTGGCGCATCCGCACCAGCCCGCACCCCCACCCGACCGCCCAGACATGGTACCCTGATGGGTGGTCGGGTGGGGGCGCGGGCTGGTGCCGCATCGAAAATGCGCTCTTCCGCGCATTTTCCAGACAGGCTTTGAGGCCGCACCTCATTCCGCCAGGAAGACGCGCAGTTCCTTGACGAACATCTCGAACTGGTCGTGATGCAGCCAATGGCCGGCATGGGGGAATTCCACCAGCCGGGCCTGCTGGAAATGGGCGATGCGTCCATCCTTGACCGGGTTTGATGCCCAGCTGTCGAGGCCCAGGCACAGCAGGGTCGGACAGGTGATGCGGCGCCAGAAGTCGGGCAGGTTGGCATCCGTTCCGGCCTGGGGGGCGGCGCCGTGCAGATAGGGATCGAATTTCCAGCTATAACTGCCATCCTCGTTGCGGTTGACGCCGTGAATGGTGAGATGCAGCGCCTGTTCGACCGACAGATGGTCGTTGCGCTCGCGCATGCGGGCGACCGCTGCCTCGATCGTCGCATAATGGCGCGGTGAGCGACGGGCATTGGTGCGGCGGGTATCGATCCAGCCCATCCATGTCTCTTCGGTACTGCGTTTCGCTTGTTCGATGATGCGGTCTGGTGACAGGCCTAGCCCCTCGATCGCGACCACGCGCTCCACGGTTTCGGGGTAGAGGCCGGTGTAGCGCAGGCTGATCGATCCACCCAGCGAGTGGCCGACGATGGTGACCGGCCGGCGATCGAGCAATTCGACAAGCTGGGCCAGATCATAGACATAATTGGCCATCATATAGGAGCCGTCCGACGACCAGCTGCTGTCTCCATGGCCACGCAGGTCGGGGCAGATGACATGATAGTCGCGGGCGAGCGCGCGCGCCGTCCAGTCCCAGCTGCGCGCATGGTCGAAACCGCCATGGACCAGGATCAGCGGCGGCGCCGACGGGTTGCCCCAGTCGAGATAATGGAGCCGCGTTCGCAAGGATGTGAAGAAATGCGACGTCGGTGTCGGCTGCGTGGCTTTGTGCATGGATCCCGTGGAGTTTCTGATAGTCAGGATGCAATAGTCATCGGTCATGCGCATGACGATGGCAAGACATAAGGCCAAGAAAATATGTGAAATTCTGTCACATATTGCCGGATGTGACTTTAGGGGTGGCCGTCTGTGCCGATGGGGACCAGTCGGCGAACCGCGCTGTCCTGTCGGATACGATGGACCATCATCGCCAGTTCGGTTTGGCGGAAGGGCTTGTCGAGGCGCAGGCGGCGGTTGGCGTCGGCGGGCAGTTCGGCATAGCCGGTGATGATGAGCACCGGCAGGTCGGGATAGGCATCCTCGATCGCGTCGGCCAGCTGTGCGCCGGTCATGCCGGGCATGGCATGATCGGTCACGACCAGGTCGATGCGTCCCTGCTCCAGCATGTGCAGCGCTTCCTGGCCGGAAGCGGCCTGAAACACGGTATGCCCCATGGATTCCAGCATGCCTGCGGTATTGGTCAGCACCAATTCGTCGTCATCGACCGCGAGGATGACGAGCGGTTCGGTTTCCAGTTCGTCCGGTTCGCAGGCGATCGTCGTCCGCTCGCTGCTGCTGTCGGTCAGGGCGACGGGCAGCCAGATCGATACGCTGGTGCCCCTGCCGGGCTGGCTGGCGATGGTCATCGCGCCGCCGCATTGCTGGGTGAAGCCGTGGATCATCGACAGGCCAAGGCCCGTTCCCTTGCCCACCCCCTTGGTGGTGAAGAAGGGTTCGCGGGCGCGGGTCAGCGTTGCTTCGTCCATGCCTTCGCCTTCATCCGTGACGGTCAGGCGGATGAAGCTGCCGGCGGCGAGATCGGGCTGTTCGCCCAGCGCCAGGGTGATCTCGCTGCCCTCGATCAGCAACCGGCCGCCCGCGGGCATGGCGTCCCGCGCATTGACGGCCAGGTTGATCAGCGCCAGTTCCAGTTGGGCCGGGTCTGCATGGGCCGGACGCAGCGACAGCGGGAAGCGCGTCTCGATCGCGACGCTGCTGCCGATGGTGGTCTTGAGCAAATCAGCCATGCCGTGGATCAGGCCGATGCAATCGACCTGTTCCAGCTTGAGTTCCTGCTTGCGCGCGAAGGCCAGCATCCGCTGGGTGAGCGTCGCGCCGCGATCGGCGGCGGTCATGGCATTGTCGAGATAGCGGCTGATGTCGGCGCCGGCGGCGAGCCGCTGGCGCGCGAGGTCGAGACTGCCGACGATCACGGCCAGCAAATTGTTGAAATCGTGGGCGACACCGCCGGTCAGCTTGCCGATGGCGTCCATTTTCTGGCTTTGGAATATCGCCTCGCGCGCCTGCTCCAGCGCCTGGGCGGCCTGGCGCCGTTCGGTAAGGTCGCGGGTGATCTTGGCAAAGCCCAGCAGTTCGCCGGCGGGATCGCGGATCGGATCGATCACGACGCTGGCCCAGAACCGTGTGCCATCCTTGCGGATGCGCCAACCCTCCGCCTCGAACCGCCCTTCGCGCTGGGCGGTATCGAGCGCGCGCGAGGGAAGGCCGGCGATGCGATCCTCCTCCGAATAGAAGCGGGCGAAATTCTGCCCCATAATCTCTTCGGCGCTATAGCCCTTGAACCGTTCGGCGCCGCTGTTCCAGCTGGTGATCGTGCCGACCGGATCGATCATGTAGATGGCATAGTCGGTCACGCTCTGGACCAGCAGGCGGAAGCGTTCTTCGCTGCGGCGCAGTTCCTCCTGCGCGGCGCGCCGTTCGGTGAGGTCGCGGGTAACCTTGGCAAAGCCTAGCAGATGGCCGGCGGGGTCACGGATCGGGTCGATCACCACATTGGCCCAGAAACGGGTGCCATCCTTGCGCAGGCGCCAGCCTTCCGCTTCGAACCGCCCTTCGATCTCGGCGGTGCGAAGGACCGCGGCGGGCACATGGGCGGCCCGATCTTCCTCTGTGTAGAAAGTCGAGAAATGCTGACCGATAATCTCGTCGGCGGTGTAGCCTTTCGCGCGTTCTGCCCCGATATTCCAGCTGACGACGAAGCCGGCCGGATCGAGCATGAAGATGGCATAGTCGGTGACGCTCTGGACCAGCAGTTCGAACCGGTTGACCGGCTGGCCTGTCTCTGTCGTCCCCATTTCCGCCCCTGACATTTTCGATCCTGTCTCTTTGCCTATGGCAAACGCGGCATAATGCAATCTGTTCCGCCATATGGGACGGGATTGCAACGGCTTGACTTCATGGGGCAGGGCACGCACGACGCTGCTGCAATCAGAGAGGATCACATGGCAAGCGACGCGACTATCACCGTCATCGGCGAGGCAATGCTGGAACTGAGCCGGGGCAGCGGCGATGGCTGGAACCTGCGCTATGGTGGCGATGTCATCAACACCGCGATCCATCTGGCGCGGGCCGGGGACAAGGTGCGCTTTGCCAGCGCGATCGGTGCCGATCCGATGAGTGAGGATCTGCGCAAGGCGTGGGAAGCGGAAGGCGTCGATACCGGCCTGCTGATCGGCACGCCCAGCCGGACCACTGGCCTCTATGCGATCGAGACGGATGAGACCGGCGAGCGCAGCTTCCATTATTGGCGCGGCGAGGCGGCGGCAAGGGCGATGTTCGACCTGCCCGAAAGCGCTGCCATGGTCGACGCGGCGGCCCAGTCGGACCTGCTCTATTTCTCGCTCATCACCCTGGCCATCCTGCCCGACGCCGGGCGCGAGGCGCTGCTGGCGCTGTGCGAGCGGGTGAAGGCACGGGGCGGCCGGATCGCCTTCGACGGCAATTACCGACCGCGCCTGTGGAGCGATGCGGCGACCGCGCGGGCCTGGCGCGACCGGGCGATCGCGCTGTGCGACATCGGGCTGCCGACTTTGGCCGATGAGGTCGAAATGGGCGAGGCCGATGATGCCGCCGACGCCGCGGTCCGTTGGGGCGTGGGTGAGGGCCGCGAGATCGTGGTCAAGCTGGGCGCTGAAGGCTGTCTGGTCGGTGGCGCGCTGGTGCCGCCGCCGGCGCGTGTCGATGTGGTGGACTCCAGTGGCGCGGGCGATGCCTTCAACGGCGGCTATCTGCATGCGCGGCTGGCCGGCGCTGCGCCGGCAGAGGCTGCCTTGGCAGGGCACCGGCTGGCCGGATGGAATATCGGTCGGCGCGGCGCGATCCCGGCGCGCGATGCGGATGCGCCCTATGGCGAGAAGGTGCCGGCATGAAACCCATAGAGCGCGCCGCCAGGGCCTTGTGCAGGTTGGATGGTCATCCGCAAGCGGGCGTATCGGACGCCGACATGCCCTGGGAAGACTATCTGCCTCAGGTTCGTGCCGTGCTGGAGGCGCTGCATGAACCGAGCGACTGGATGGCCGAGGCCGGGGCGGAACTGCTTCGCCATGTCGGTGCGGACGAGGGGGAACAGGGCTATCGCCAGGATGCGGCCGACATATGGCGCTATATGCTCGACTCGATGGTCAAGGATATTGGCTGACGGGCAGGCATCGGACGGGGGGGGCGGAGACGTGGCCTGCCGTCCCGCCCTGTGCTAGCGCGCTGACATGACAATCGGGGATGCTGCATCGACGGCCGGGCGCGACGAAGGGTCGGGCCGCCGCCGCCAGATATTGGAAATCGCCGCGCAGATATTTGCGCGCAAGGGCTATCGCGGCACGTCGATGCGCGACATTGGCGAACAGGCCGGGGTGCTGGGCGGATCGCTCTATCACCATATCAAGTCCAAGGACGCGCTGTTCGTCGAGCTGCATAATGGCGCGCTGGACGCGGCCGAGGCGCGCATCACGGCGGCGGTCGCGGTGCAGGCCGATCCCTGGACACGGCTGGAGGCTGCCTGCGCCAGCCTGCTGGATATCCAGTTGGCGGCGGATTCGCTGACCATGCCGATGATGAACGATTTCCGCGCCGTGCCCGATATGGTGCGCGACCAGCTGGTGGCGCGCCGCGATCGGTTCGAGCAATTGTTTCGGGATCTGGTGGCGGCGCTGCCGCTGCCCGCGGACATCGACCGTTCGCTCTATCGCACGCTGCTGCTCAGCCAGCTCAATTCGGCGGCCGACTGGTATCGCGATGGCCGACTGACGCGGGCGCAGATCGCCGCGCAGATCGTCGCCATTTTTCGCCACGATCGGTTATAGTCAGGATATCAGCGGGGCGCGTCACAGCGGTAGCGATGCCGCGCGCGTTTGACTGTAACAGATGTTTGGTATAGCTGGTCCGCAGCAATATTGGAGAGGTTCGATGTACAGCTATGTTCCGCCGATCGACGATTATCGCTTCCTGCTGAGCGAGGTGCTGGGCTTCGACCAGGCGATGGCGGAACTGAACAAGGATGTCGACGCCGACCTGGCCGTGACCGTGCTGGACGAGGCCGGGCGCATGTGCGCCGACCGCCTGGCGCCGCTCAACCGCGAAGGCGACGAGCATGGCAGCCAGTTGATCGACGGCGCGGTGCGGACGCCGCCCGGCTTTGCCCAGGCCTATCGCGACTTTGCCGATGCCGGCTGGGCGGCGCTGTCGGCCGATCCCGACCATGGCGGGCAGGGGCTGCCCTTCATCCTGCAACTGTGGCTGGACGAGATGCTGTCGGCCGCCAACCTGTCCTTCGGCCTGTTCCCCGGCCTGACCCGTGGCGCGTGCGAGGCGATCGCCGCCCATGCCAGCGAGGAACTGAAGGCGGCCTATTTGACACGCATGGTGAGCGGCGAATGGACCGGGGCCATGGCGCTGACCGAGAGCAGCGCGGGCACCGACCTCGCCCTGCTGAAGACCAAGGCCGAGCCGCAGGGCGATGGCAGCTATGCGGTGACCGGCACGAAGATATTCATCTCGTCGGGCGACCATGATTTTGGCGGCAATATCGTCCATCTGGTGCTGGCGCGCCTGCCCGATGCGCCGGCCGGGGTGAAGGGGATCAGCCTGTTCCTGGTGCCCAAATTCCTGCCCGGCGCGGACGGTGCCTTCGACCAGCGCAACAGCATGTCGGTCGGCGCGCTGGAAAAGAAGATGGGCATCCATGCCCAGCCGACCTGCGTGATGAATTATGACGGCGCGACCGGCTGGCTGGTGGGGGAGGCGCATCGCGGCCTGGCCGCCATGTTCACGATGATGAATGCCGAGCGGTTGATGGTGGGCATTCAGGGGCTGGGCATCGCTGGCGCCGCCTATCAGCAGGCGGCGGGCTATGCCAAGGAACGGCTGCAGGGCCGCAGCGCGGACAATGCGCGCGCGCCGGTGGCGATCATAGAACATGCCGACGTTCGCCGGATGCTGCTCAATATCCGCAGCTTCGTGGAGGCCGGGCGCGCGCTGGCCGGCTGGACCGCGTTGCAGCATGACCGGTCGCAGCATCATGCCGATGCCGGCGAACGGGCCAGGGCCGACGCGCTGGTGGCGCTGCTGACCCCGGTGGTGAAGGCGTCCTTCACCGATTTCGGCTTCGAAAGCGCGGTGCAGGCGCAGCAGGTCTTTGGCGGCCATGGCTACATCCGCGAATGGGGCATGGAACAATATGTGCGCGATGCGCGCATCGCCCAGATCTATGAAGGCACCAATGGCGTGCAGGCGGCCGACCTGGTTGGGCGCAAGCTGCCGCTCGCGGGCGGCGCGGTGGTCGAAGGCTATTTCGCGCTGATCGCGGCCGATGTGGAAGCGGCCGGCGGCAGCGTGATCGCGCGCAGCACCGGCACGGCGCTCGACGCGCTGCGCACGACGACGGCGGCCTTGCAGGGCGCGGACACGGATGCGGCCGGCGCGGCGGCGGTCGATTATCTGCGCCTGTTTGCGCTGGTGTCGATGGGCTGGATGTGGACTCGCATGGCGCAGGCCGCCGCACAGGGCGACAGCCCGCTGCATCAGGCGAAGCGCAAGCTGGCCGACTATTTCGCGCTGCGTGTCCTGCCGCAAGCGCAGGGCCTCGCCGCCACGATCGCCGCCGGTGAAGCGTCGATCATGGCGCTGGAGATCGACGCCTTCTAGGGCCAATCGACATTCAGCCCTGACGGCCTGCAAATGGTGGTTCTCCGCGCTTCCGGTGCTCACGTACTTTAAGTACGCTGCGCTCCGGGGCACGGAAAACCACCATTTTCGTCACGTCATCATCTGAATGTCGATCGTCCCTAATTGCGCACCATGAGCACGTCGCAGGGCGCGCCTTCGAGCAATTCGGAGGCGCGGCTGCCGATCAGTGCATGGACGAAGCCGCTGCGACCATGGGCGCCCAGCACCAGCAGGTCGACATCGCGCTGTTCGATCAGGGCCGGCAGCACCTCGCCGGCGCGACCCTCGATCAGTTCGATCTGGAACGGGCGGGCATGGCCGGCCAGTTCCAGACGCGCGGTAAATTCGGCGCTTTCCCGTTCCGCCTCCGACCGGGCGAAAGCCAAGGTCTGGTCGGCATCGAGGCGGGACGGGAAGCCGCCATCATAGACATGGACCAGATCCAGCCGTGCCTTGGGAAACAGCATGGCGGTCATCAGCAGCGCATGGAGCGAACAGTCGGAGAAGTCGGTCGCGATCAGGATGCGCTGATAGGGATGGCGCGGCCGTTCCTTGACCACCAGCACCGGCACGGGCGAACGCCGGACCAGATAGTCGACCGCCGTGCCCAGGATGAAATCGCCGACATGATTGTGCCGGGCCGGGCCAACGACGATCACGGCGCCGCCGCGTTCCTTGCCCAGTTCGGCGATGGTTTCGGGCGCGCGGCCCTGGATCAGCACCGGTTCGACCGGCGCGGCAATGCCCTCGGTCAGCTTCGCGATGACCCGTTTGGCACGATCGGAGGCGCGGGCGACATGGGCGGCATCGCCCTTGTCCAGCGCATGGGCGACCAGCAGCGTGCCGCCCAGGTCGGTCGCCAGTTCGACGGCCCGGTCAAAGGCCCGGTCGCTGCGAGCGGTCAGATCGGTGGCGATGAGGATGGTTGGCGGCACGAACATCTCCCAGTCTGGTTGGGCGGGGGCGCGGGCTGGAACCGTACCGAAAAATCGCCCTTTCGCGATTTTTCAAACAGGCTCTAAGCGCTTGCAAGACAAAGCCTATCATCCTCACGCCGCGCTTGCCACTCCGGGTAGACCCTGGCCCGGCAGGGGGGCGATGGCAGACACCGGCACCTGTCGGTCGGTCAGCGTGAGTGGCGCCGGGCGGTGCGAAATCAGGATCAGGCCGGCGCCGGTCCGGTCGAGCCAGATGCGCAGCCGGCTGATCAGAATCGCCTCGGTCGCAGCGTCCAGCCCCTCGGTCGGCTCGTCCAGCAACAGCCAGGGACGGCCGGTCAGCAGCGCACGCGCCAGCGACAGCCGCTTGCGCTCACCGCCCGATAATGTGCCGCCGGCTTCGCCCAGTCGATAGTCGATCCCGCCGGGCAGGCTGGCGATGCGCTGGTCGAGGCAGGCGACATGCAGCGCGTCCGCCATATCGGCCGCATCGATGCCGGGCCGGGCGAGGCGCAGATTGTCGGCGATGCTGCCGGCCAGCATCGGCGCGTCCTGGGGCGAGAGGGCAAACTGGTCGCGCAGCAAGGGTTCGGGGCAGGCGGTCAGCGGATGGCCACCAAGCGCGACATCGGCCGTGACCGGACGCAGTCCCGCCAGGCCTTCCGCCAGCAGGCTCTTGCCCGAACCGGAGCGGCCAGTAACCGCAACCCGCGCACCGGGGCGCAAGTCGACGCCGCCCAATCGGATGGCTTGGGCCGTCGCAGCGGACGGGGTGGGCATTTCGTCCAGCGGCAGCGCATCGAGCGCGGCCAGCCGGACGAGACCTGCATCGACGCTGGCTTGGCGGAAGGCGGTGCGCGACAGCCCGGCCATCGCCTCCACCGCGCCGGCGCTGGCCAGCAAGGCGAGCGCGACCAGCGGCGCGGGGGCATCGGCGCCGAGCAGAACCAGCATGACCGCGAGCGCGCTATAGGCCGCGAGCAGCGCGGCCTGCACGCCTTCGCCGATAAACAAACGGGCGCGGGCCTGATCAAGCCGGCTCGTGAGCGGCGCCAGTTCGGTCATCACCCGATCGCCCAGCCCATAGGCCGCGATTTCCGCGCGGGCGCTGGCCAGTTCGACATAGCGGGCGCGCAGCGCGCCGAGCGCGTCGGCAGCCTGCTGCGCGGGGCCTTCGGTCAGGCGCCGGGCAAGGATGCGCAGCAAGAGCGGCAGGGCAGCGAGCATGACCGCCAGCAGCAGGGCCGACAGCCAGCCGCCGCTCGCCGCCAGGATCACGCCCGCGAGCGCGGCCATGAATCCGGCGATCCGGCTGGGGTGGCGCACGACCAGATCCTCCAGCGCGTCGATGTCGCCGGTCAGGCGCGCGGCAGCGTCGCCGCTCGACAGGGGCAGGGCGGTGCGGCTGTCCTGCACGGCGAGGCGGGCGAACAGGCTGGCGCGCAGGCCGCCCATGGCTTCGAGCGCGGCGCGATGCGACCAGAGCCGCTCGCCATAGCGCGAGACGGTGCGCAATATGGCGAGCAGCCGGATCGCCGCGCTGGGCACCAGATAATTGAACGCCTGCACCGCGACCGTGCCCGCCGCGCCGGCCATGGCGGCGGCGGTCAGGAACCAGCCTGCCAGCGCCAGCAGGGCAATGCCGGCCAGCGCCGCGACCACGGCGCACAGCGTCGCGCGGCGCAGCAGCGTGGCGGAGCCCGTCGCCTTGTCGAGGGCGATCCGGATCGGGTTCACAGCATCACCTCCATCCGCGCGGCGGCGGTCAGGCGATGATCGTGGGTGGCGACCAGGATCGCCCGCTCGGCCGACAAGGCGACCAGCAGGGCGATGATGTCGGCGGCGCTCTCGGCATCCAGATCGGCGGTGGGTTCGTCGCACAGCAGGACCGGCCGTTCGGACAGGATGGCGCGGGCGAGGCCGATGCGCCGCCGTTCGCCACCCGACAGGCCGGCGCCCTGATGATCGATGGGCAGGTCCAGTCCCTCCGGCCGCGCGGCCAGCATGGGCGTCAAGCCGACACGCGCGGCGACCTGCGCGATTTCGGCCCGGTCGGCATCGGGGCGGGCGAGGGCGATATTGTCGGCCAGGCTGCCGGGCAGCAGCAGCGGGCGCTGGGCCGCCCAGGCGATGCGCGCGGGATCGACAGGCGTGCGTTCGCCCGAGGCCGGGTCAATCTGTCCGGCAATCGCGGCGAGCATGCTGGTCTTGCCGCTGCCGGTCGGGCCGGTGAGGGCGATCAGGTCATGGGCCTTGAGCGTCAGGCTGACCGGGCCGATCCCTGAGCCGATGCCGATCCGCAAATCCCTGAGATGGAGGCCATCGAACGGGGGGCTGGCAGGATGCGGCGCGACCTCCGCTTCCGGCAGGGCGGCGGCGATCGCCTTGTCCGCCGCTTCGCCCATCTGCTTGTCATGATAGGCGGCGGCCAGGCGGCGCATCGGCAGATAGAATTCTGGCGCCAGCGCCAGCGCGAACAGCGCGGCGCGCAGGTCGAGCGCTTCGGGCGCGGGGAAGGGCAGCAGCCCGAGCAAGGCAAAACCGCAATAGACCGCGACCAGCGCCACCGAGAGTGCCGCGAAAAATTCCAGCACCGCGCCCGACAGGAAGGCGACGCGCAGTACCGCCCCGGTGCGGGCCGCCACCTCCTGCGCGGCGCCCGCCACTTGCCGGCTGATCCGCGCCTCTGCGCCATGGTGACGGATCAGCGGTAGCGCGCGCAGCCGGTCGACGAACAGGCCCGACAATTCGGACAGCGCCGCCAGTTGCCGCTCCGCCGCCGCGCGCGCGGCCGTGCCCGCCAGCACCATGCCGAAGGCGAAGGGGACCAAGGTCGCGAGCAGGATCGCGGCCGAAACCCAGCTTGCGGTCGCGACGATTGCCGCGACCAGCAGTGGCCCCAGCGCCGCCGCCTTGCGGATCGGCAGGAAGCGGGCGCCATGCGCCTCGATCGCAGCGAGATGGTCGATCGCCAGCGTGGCATTCTCGCCCGCCAGCAGTGGCCGGGCCAGCCGCCCGCCGAGCAACCGGGGCAGCAGCGCGGATCGCCGCGCGGCGACGATGCGTTGGGCCGATTGGATCGCCTGGACATGGGCCAGCATCAGCCCGGCCGCACGCACCAGTCCGCCGGCCAAGAGCAGCAGCGGCGCCAGCCAGCCGATCGCGACGCCATCGGCCAGCGCACTGACGCCCTGCGCCAGTCCGGCCGCGAACAGTGCAGCGCCGATGATGTCGATAACCCAACCCATGCCTGCGGTTTTCCCTAGCTAGACCTTATGTCCCATTCATTTAGATTTGGCGGCAGAATATAATTTGATCTGTCTCAATGATGTAGCGCCGTCTCGTCCATATTTCGCCAGCCAACTTGGTTCAGGGAAGAAAGGGGGTCGCGATGATAAGCATGGCCGTCGTTGAATTATCCAGGCTGCAATTCGCTCTCACAGCTTTATACCATTTCCTGTTCGTGCCCCTGACGCTGGGCCTTTCCTTCATGCTCGTCATCATGGAAAGCGTCTATGTCATGACGGACCGCCCGATCTGGCGGGATATCACCCGCTTCTGGGGCAAGCTGTTCGGGATCAACTTCGTCCTTGGCGTGGCCACCGGCCTCACCATGGAGTTCGAATTCGGCACCAACTGGGCCTATTATTCGCACTATGTCGGCGACATCTTCGGCGCGCCGCTGGCGATCGAGGGCCTGATGGCCTTCTTCCTGGAGGCGACCTTCGTCGGCCTCATGTTCTTTGGCTGGGATCGCCTGTCGAAGCGCGGCCATCTGCTCACCACCTTCATGGTGGCGCTGGGGTCGAACCTGTCGGCGTTGTGGATTCTGGTCGCCAATGGCTGGATGCAGCATCCCATAGGCGCGACCTTCAACCCGGAAACGATGCGGATGGAAGTGACCGACTTCATGGCGGTGATCTTCAATCCGGTCGCCCAGGCGAAGTTCGTCCACACCGTCAGCGCCGGCTATGTCTGCGCCAGCGTCTTCGTGCTGGGCGTGTCGGCTTATTATCTGCTCAAGGGCAAGCATATCGCCATCGCCAAGCGCTCCTTCACCGTCGCCGCCGCCTTTGGCCTTGCCGCGTCGTTGTCGGTCGTCGTGCTGGGTGACGAAAGCGGCTATGCGCTGACCGAGAACCAGAAGATGAAGCTCGCCGCGATCGAGGGCATGTGGCAGACCGAGCCTGCACCGGCCGGCCTGACCCTGTTCGGCCTGCCGTCCAACAGCGGGCGCGAGACCACGCATGAGATCAAGGTGCCTTATGTGCTGGGCCTCATCTCCACCCGCAGCCTGACCGGCGAAGTCACCGGCATCAACCAGCTGGTCGACACCGCCAAGGTGCGGATCGCCGCCGGCATCATCGCCTATGATGCGGTCGAGACGCTGAAGGTCGATCGCAACGATCTGGTCGCGCGCGAGGCGTTCGAGCGAAACAAGGCGGATCTGGGTTATGCCCTGCTGCTGAAGCGCTTCATCGCCGACCCGCGCCAGGCCGATGCCGCGACGATCGAGAAGGCGGCCTGGAGCACCGTGCCCAATGTGCCGGCGATCTTCTGGATGTTCCGCATCATGGCGGGGCTGGGCTTTGCCTTCATCGCCTTCTTCGCGACCGCCTTTGCCTTCTCGTCGATGCGGCGGTTCGATGCGCGCTGGTTCCTGAAACTGGCCCTGTTCATGATGCCGATGCCCTGGATCGCGATCGAGGTCGGTTGGGCTGTGGCGGAAATCGGGCGCCAGCCCTGGGCGGTGGACGGCGTGCTGCCGACCTTCCTTGCCGCCTCCAGCCTGACGGTGCCGCAATTGTGGACCACCATCATCGGCTTTACCCTGCTCTACGGTATCCTGGCGGTGATCGAGGTGAAGCTGATGCTCGCCACCATCGCCAAGGGGCCGGAACGCTATGTCCCCTGGCGGCCTGACAGCCCCGCCGAGCCGGCGCCCGATTTCCGCGCCGTGCCCGCCGAATGACGCCCGCCAACCGGAGTTAGGACAATGACCATTCCGCTCGATTATGAAACGCTGCGCGTCATCTGGTGGTTGCTGCTGGGCGTGCTGCTGATCGGCTTCGCCCTTACCGACGGCTTTGACCTGGGATCGGCGGCCTTGCTGCCCTTTGCCGGCAGGACCGACGCGGAACGGCGCATGATCATCAACAGCGTCGGCGCCACCTGGGAAGGGAACCAGGTCTGGTTCATCCTGGGCGGCGGCGCCATCTTTGCCGCCTGGCCCTTCGTCTACGCCGTCAGCTTTTCCGGCTTCTATCTCGCGATGTTCCTGGTGCTGTCGGCGCTGATCCTGCGGCCCGTCGGCTTCAAATATCGTTCGAAGAAGCCGGATGCCGGCTGGCGTGCCGGCTGGGACTGGGCGCTGTTCGTCGGCGGCCTGGTGCCGGCCCTAGTCTTCGGCGTCGCCGTCGGCAATGTGCTGGTGGGCGCGCCCTTCCGCCTCGATGGCGACCTGCGCATGTTCTATGAAGGGTCGCTGCTGGGCCTGTTCACGCCCTTCACCCTGCTGACCGGCCTGCTGTCGGTCGCGATGCTGGTGCTCCATGGCGCGGGCTGGCTGAGCCTCAAGACCGAAGGGCCGGTGCTGCAGCGCGTGCGCCTCTATGGTCAGGGCGCGGCGATCCTGTCGATCCTGCTGTTCGCCATCGGCGGCCTGTTCGTCGCCTGGAGCGGCATGGGCTATCGCGTCGACGGCGTGATCGATCCCAACGGCCCGTCCAACCCGCATATGGGCGGCGCAGTCGCGGCGGCTGGGGCCTGGCTCGACAATTATGGCGCGCATCCCTGGATGCTGCTGGCGCCACTCCTGGGCTTTGCGGGGCCGGTGCTGGCACTGCTGGGCATTCGTGGCCGGCGCGACACGTTGGTCTTTACCGGCTCGTCGATCGCCAATGTCGGCATCATCAGCACCGTCGGCCTGTCGATGTTCCCCTTCATTCTGCCCAGCTCGATCGATCCGGGGTCCAGCCTGACCGCCTGGAACGCCTCGTCCAGCCACGGCACGCTGTTCACCATGCTGATCTGCACTGTCATCTTCCTGCCGATCGTGCTGGCCTACACGGCCTGGGCCTACAAGGTGATGTTCGGCCGGGTGACCGATCGGGAAATCCGCCTCAACCCCGACTTTTACTAAGGATCCGACCTATGTGGTATTTTGCCTGGATATTGGGCGTCGGTCTGGCCGTCGGCTTCGGCATCCTCAACGGCGTCTGGCACGAGTTCCATTCCGAGCCCGGCGACTATTGAGCTGACAGATAGCGCCCCGGCGGTTTGACACTGCCGGGGCGTCACGCCACCCCGTTGCGGCCATAGATATGCAGGGGAAGGGCATGGACGAAGAGGCCGAAACCGCCCGCATCGCGCGCCGTCATGCCCAGATATTGGGCGATGTCCCGCGCATCGAAGCGCTGAGCATCGACGAATATAGCGCTGACCTCGATCCCTTGATCCGGCAGATGATCGCCATCAACCAGAGCATCGACGCGCGTGAGGCGGACCTGCTGACCGACGTGACTGAGGCCCAGGCGCAGGGGCAGGGCGACATGTCCGCCGTGCTGGCGCGTCTGCCCGAAATCATCCGCACCATGATGCGCCACCCCGCGCTGTTCGCCCGCCAGACCGATGTCGGCGTGACACTGCTGACCCAGGGGAAACTGTCTGCGCGCGATCGGGAACTGGCGATCCTGCGCATCGCCTGGCTATGTCAGGCGCCCTATGAATGGGGCGAGCATGTCATGATCGCGCGCCATGCCGGCATTGGGCGGGATGAGGTGGAGCGGATCGTGACCGGTTCGGCCGATCCGGCTTGGAGCACGTATGAGCGGGCGATCTTGCGCGCGGCCGAGGAACTGCACAGCGATGCGATGATCACCGACGCAACCTGGGCCGAACTGGCGGCACGGCTGGATGAGGCCCAACTGATCGAACTGACGGTCCTGATCGGCCAATATCAGGCCGTGGCCTATTATCAGAACAGCCTCAAGCTGCGCCTGCACGGCGGCAACAAGGGGCTGTCCGCCCGTTAGGGTTGTCCGTCAGGCCCGTTCAGTCGGCATGTTTCGGGGCAGGGCTGTCCACCCGGACGAAGCCGTGCGGAGTCTGGACCCATTGGCCGGCCTTCTTGCTGGTCGGCGTAAAGGCGACGCGGGCTTGGGGGCTGCTAGCGCTACGAATTGGCTTCATGGCTGGATACTCCCTGTTCTTCGTCATTCTATCCAAAATCACGCCGAGCGAACCTCGGGAATTTTACGGGGATCGTGCATTTTGGGGATATTTTTTTGGATTGGATATTATTGGCGCCTTGATACCGGAATGCGCGAGGGCTCCTTTTGTTCCTAAGAAAAATCGCATAATCGGCACGGCGGAGCCCATCGCCGTCGTGATTGGTTTGTCCAAATTGGTCATGCCAACTTGCCGATGATGCGGCGCCGGGTTAGCTTCCCCCAAAATCGAGGGAGGATGGCGTGACAAAAGGCCGCTTGTTGATGTCGGGAAGCCTGTCCCTGCTGCTGATGACGGGCACGATGTTGGGGGCCGCCACGGCGCCTGCCGACCCCGGCCGCTTTGCCCAGGTGGCGAAGGTGGATGATCAGTATCAGGCCTATAATGTCGAGATGGTGGAGGTAGTCGGCGGCCGTTTCTGGGCGCCCTATCCCAAGCCCGGTGATGCAGCGCCCCAGCCCGCAGCCAGTGGCAGCGGTGGCGTCGACCTGGCTGCCGCCATGTTCCGCAAGCGTGAGCCCATCGACCTGACGGATGACAGGCGGCTGCGTAATCTGGCCCGCGCATTGGGACCGACCTATGTCCGGGTCAGCGGCGCATGGGCCAACAGCATCTATTTCCACGACAGCGATGCGCCGCCCCCTGCGACGCCGCCAAAGGGCTATCAGAGTGTGCTGACCCGCGCCCAATGGGCCGGCGTCGTCGATTTCGTGAAGGCGGTCGGCGGCAAGCTGGTTATATCCTTCCCGGTGAGCGAGGGCGCGCGGGACGCATCGGGGGTGTGGGATCCCGACCAGGCGCGCAAGCTCAACGCCTACACCAACAGGTTGGGCGGCCATATCTATGCCGCCGAACTGATCAACGAACCCAATGTCGGGCCGATGGTCGGCCTGCCAAAGGGCTATGATGCGGCGGCATTTGCCAGGGATATGGCGGCATTTCGCATGTTTCGCGATACCGAGGCGAAGGATATGAAAATCGTCGGTCCGGGCAGCACCGGCGAGGCCGGCTTCGTGATCTTTCCGCCCAATGCCGGACAGGTGCCGACCGACGCGCTGATGAGCGCAGAGCCGCGGCCCAGGGTCGATATCTTCTCCTATCATTTCTACGGCACCGTCTCGAAACGCTGTGCCGCGATGGACAAGAGCGCGGGGATCAGTCCGGACCGGGCGCTGGACGAGGATTGGCTGGCACGCGCCGATGCCTATGTCGGCTATTATAAGGAGCGGCAGCAGCGCTTTGCGCCCGGCACCGACATCTGGATCACCGAAACGGCGCAGGCGGCCTGTGGCGGCGATGCCTGGGCGGCGACCTGGCGCGACAGCTTCCGCTATGTCGACCAGTTGGGGCGGCAGGCGAAGCAGGGTGTATCGGTGGTCTTCCACAATACACTGGCGGCCAGCGACTATGCGCTGATCGACGAGGCGACGATGATGCCGCGGCCGAGCTATTGGGCGGCCGTCTTATGGGCGCGGCTGATGGGCAATGTCGTGCTGGATGCGGGGCGGAACGAAGGCAAGCTGCATCTCTACAGCCAGTGCCTGCGCGGCACGCCCGGCGGCGTCGCGCTGGTCGCGATCAATCTCGACAGCGCCAATCCCGCCAGCCTGTCGCTGGCCGGCAAGGCGACCCGCTACACCCTGACCGCCGACAATCTGGATGCGGGCAGCGTGAAGCTCAACGGCCGGACGCTGGTGGTGGGGCAGGATGGCATCCTCCCCGATCTCAAGGGCGTCGCCGCGCAAGGCATGCAGTCGTTGCCGGCGGCAAGCATCAGCTATCTCGCCTATCCCGATGCCCGCAACCCGGCCTGCCGCTGACCTCTGATGTGTCGGACAGGCCGGGAAGGGGCTGTCCGGCGCATCAGTCCAGGGCCAGGGCAAAGGCGCCCATATGGGCGATGATGGCGCAGCACATGATGGCGATCGCGCCCTTGGTGCTCAGAAAATCGGTCATGGTCTGTCTCCTTGGCCGGTCGGGGCGGATGATCCATTCATCGGCCCGCCGGTATGAGGATGAGCGATGGCAGGCCGCGATTGACGGGCAAGCGGCTTTTCGTCACGCAGGAGGAATAGAAGAAAAAGCGCGGAAAACCGAGCCATTCGCGGTTCGCGTTTCGCGAATGGAGAGGGGGATTGCGTGAAACGTCTCCGCCGTGTGCTGCTCGAACTCTGGGCGATGCTGCCGGTCGCGGCGGTGGTCGGCTTTCTTGGCCCTTTCGGCACCTATTTGTCGGGCGACTTCCTGCTACGCGCCGGGCGCTGGTGGATCATGCTGATGGGCGCCTATATCCTGGCGCGGCCGACGCTGATCGCCTGGCGGGCGATCGCGCGGGCGACCCGATTGCCGCGCGGATCGCTGGTCTTCTGGGGCATGGTCGCCTCCAGCTTTCCGATGGCGCTGATCTGGCGGCTGGTCGGGCGGGACGAGGTGCGGTTGCTGGGCGGCTATGCCGGTCTCTTGCCCTTCACCCTGCTCTGTTGCCTGCTGGTGATGACCATCGCCTGGTGGGCGGAGCGGGCGGACGCGCATCTGCTGCGCTATTATGATGAGCATATGGGGCCGGCTTCCCCGTTTGTGTCGCCATCGACGGAAGTCGCGCCGCCGTCCATGCCCCCGAGGGGCGATAAAGTGCGCCTTCATCAGCGTCTCAGCCCGGCCTTTACCGGCCCCATAGTCGCGCTGGAGAGCGAGGATCATTATGTCCGCATCCATGGGCCGCATGGCAGCGAACTGATCCTGATGCGGCTGCGCGACGCCATTGCGGAGATGGACGATGTGCCCGGCGCGCAGACCCATCGTAGCTGGTGGGTGGCCAAGGCGGCGCTTGCCGAAGGAGCAAGCGTGGGCAAGGGCCGGGACATCCGCCTGACCAACGGTCTGTCCGCGCCGATCGCGCGCGATTCCCTTGATCGCTTGCGTCAGTCCGGTTTCCTGCCGGACTGACGCGGCAGGATCAGAGGATCAGGTTCAGCGCGACGATGATCAGGATCGTGGCGAGGATCGTGCGCAGCACGGCTTCACGCACATGCGACGCCAGCAGGCTGCCGACGATGATGCCGGGGATCGATCCGATCAGCAGCGAACCGAGCAGCGACATGTCGACCGTGCCCAGCCACCAATGGCCGATGCCCGCCACCAGCGTCAGCGGCACGGCATGGGCGACGTCGCTGCCGACGATCCGCGCCAGCGGCGTGCGGGGATAGAGGATCAGCAGCGCGGTCGCGCCGATCGCCCCGGCCCCGACCGATGTGATGGTCACCGCCACGCCGACGATCACGCCCAGCAGGACGGTGAGGTTGCGGGTCGTCGTTGGGCTGCGATCCTGGCCATGGGTGCGCGACCAGGCGGTGATCCGCTCGCGGAACAGCAGCACCAGCCCCGTAAGGAGCAGCATCACCCCCAGCGTCACCTTGATCGGATCGACCACCGCTGCCGACGGCGGTCCCATCGCCCGCAGCGCCATCAGCGCGCCGATCGCGGCCGGCATCGATCCCAGCGCCAGCCATCCGACGATCGCCCAGTCGACCGACCGCTTCCAGCCATGGACCAGGCTGCCCACGCTCTTGGTCACGCAGGCATAGAGAAGGTCGGTGCCGACTGCCGCAGCGGGGTGGAAATTGAACAATAGCACCAGGATCGGCGTCATCAGCGATCCGCCGCCAACGCCGGTCAGCCCGACCAGCGTGCCGACGATGAAGCCCGTCAGGGAATAAAGCGGATTGATCGTCACGGCCGCTCCTGCGGTGCATGACGACAGGAGGTGCGACCCGTCATGGCGTCACCTAAGGGCGTTTGCGCCGCCCATGCAAGTCCGAGCACTCGATCCATATCCGTGCGTCCCCCCTTATGTTTCGCGCTGGGACATAGCGAACGCCACGACGGGGTGAAACCCGCCCCTTGCTTGTGGGGGGTGATAGCTTTGCTATGGACGCATGGCTTCACATATCGCTCCTGCGGCTGTCTGGCCTGCGTTCGACCGCCTAGCTTGCCGGCATAAGCGACAGGAGCAGGACATGGTGGAACGGGCACGGGTGGCGGTAGTGACGGGCGCGAGTTCGGGCATCGGCAAGGCGATCGCGAAGGCCATGGCGCGGCAGGGCTGGCGGGTGATCGGCACCGGCCGCGATCCCGAACGGCTGGCGGCCGCCGAGGCGGAGATAGCGGCGGAGGCCAGCGGCGCGCCGGTCGCCATGCTGCGCGCCGACCTGTCGCTGCTCGGCGGGGCAGCGCAACTGGCGCAGGATATCGCCGCGCTGACCGACCGGGTCGACCTGTTGTTCAACAATGCCGGCGGCATGACCGATGCGCTGGTGATGACGGACGAGGGGCTGGAGGCGAATTTCGCCGGCAATCATCTGGGGCCGTTCCTGCTGACGCAGCGCCTGCTGCCGCTGTTGCGCAAGGCGGCGCAGGATCAGCCGGCGGGCGCCGTGCGCATCCTCAATACCGCCTCCGACGCGAGCGAGATGATCCCGGCGATCAATCTGGACGACATGCAGAATCTGGAACGGTTCAGCCCCGGCATGGCCTATTGCACCGGCAAGCTCGCCAATGTCCTGTTCGCCCGCGCGCTGGCGGATCGGCTGGCGGGGGAGGGGATCGTCGCCCATGCCGTCCATCCGGGCGCGGTGGATTCCAACTTCTTCTCCCACGCGCCGGCCGACACGCAGGAGCGCTCGCGCGGCCTCGACAAGGCGAGCGAGGCGGAGGGGGCGGACACGCTGGTCTGGCTGGCGACCGCGCCGGAAGGGGGCACGAGCAATGGCGGCTATTGGTATCGCCGCGCGCCGCGCACGCCCAACAAGCTGGTCGAGGATGCAGCGATCGTCGATCGCTTCTGGCAGGAAAGCGAGAAGCTGATTTCGGCTTATGGTCGCTGAGGAAGCAAGGCGCCCCGGACCGGCCATGTCAATCGCCGGTCCGGGGCAGTCCCTCCCCCAGGGAATTTATTCCGGCACCTTCACCTGCGCCAGGCGGGGCGAAAGCAGGTGGATCGCCAGCAGGGCGATGAAATAGGCGCTGCCTGCGACGGCGAAGAGCGGCGCATAGCTGCCGATGCTGTCGAGGATATATCCGGCATATTTCGCCATCAGCATGCCGCCGATCGCGCCCGCCGTGCCACCGATGCCGACCACCGACCCGACGGCTGCGCGCGGGAACATGTCCGACGGCAGGGTGTAGAGATTGGCGGAAAAGGCTTGATGCGCGGCGGTGGCGATGCCGATCACGAGGACCGCGACCCACAGATTGTCGATCGACTGGGCAAAGAAGACCGGCGTGACCGCAGCGGCACAGGCCAGCATGGTCAGCTTGCGCGCGGCGTTGACGCTGTGTCCGGCCTTCATCAGTCGTCCCGACAGCCAGCCGCCGGCCACGCTGCCAAGGTCCGACAACAGATAGATGGCGACCAAAGGCGGGCCGAAGCTGATGAGGTCGAGGCCATAGCGCTCGCCCAGATAGCCCGGCAGCCAGAAGAGGAAGAACCACCAGATCGGATCGATGCAGAATTTGCCCACGGCAAAGGCCCAGCATTCGCGCACGGCAATCAGCCGGCGCCAGCCGATCGGCGTGACCGGATCGGCCGGGTCCTGCTGGATATAGGCCAGTTCCTCGGCGCCGACGCGCGGATGCTCCTGCGGCCGGCGATAGAAGATCAGCCAGGCGGCGAGCCAGACGACGCCGAATATGCCGGTCGCGATGAAGGCGAAGCGCCAGCCATATTGGATGGTCAGCCATGGCACCAGCAGCGGGGTGATGATCGCGCCGACATTGGCGCCCGCGTTGAACAGGCCGATCGCGAAGGCGCGTTCCTTTTGCGGGAACCATTCGGTCACCGCCTTGATGCCGGCGGGGAAATTGCCGGATTCGCCGACGCCCAGGCCAAAGCGGGCGAAGGCGAACTGGGTCACGCTATGTACGCCGCCATGGGCGACATGGGCGATGGTCCAGATGATGATCGCGACGGTATAGCCCAGCCGCGCGCCGATCGCGTCGACCAGCCGGCCAAAGCCCAGATAACCGATCGCATAGGCCGCCTGGAACCAGAAGACGATATTGGCATAGTCGGTTTCCGACCAGTGCATCTCGGCCGCCAGCGTGGGCTTCAGCACGCCGATCATCTGCCGGTCGACATAGTTGATCGCGGTGGCAGCGAACAACAGCCCGACGATCACCCAGCGATAGCGCCCGACCCTCTGGGTTGCTCCGGCGACGGCCTCGTTCATTCTCTTCCTCTCCTCTTGCCCTGCGGCCTTGTCAGACGGCCGCTTGGGGGCGGATGACGCAGTGTGCGGTGCCGAGCGGTCCGAAGTCCGCAACCACCGCCTGCCCGACGCGCACTTCATGCACGCCGGTGACGGCACCTGTCGATATCCATGCGCCCGGTTGCAGCCTTATGCCGCGCGCGGCGAGATTTTCGAGCAGGAAACGCACGGAGCCGATCGGCCCGTCGGGGAAACTGACGGCGCGGCCGGTGCCGGCGACGACGCCATCGATGCTGAGGCTGATGTCGATCTCGGCAAAGGCCAGGCTCTGCCAGTCCGGCACCGCCGCGCCGATCAGCAGGCCGTTATTATTGCCGAAGTCGGAAACGGTGACGGCCGGGCCATGCTCGTTGATGCCGGTGAAGGGCGAACTGGCGATTTCCAGGCCGATATGCACGGCGTCGACCAGCGCGGCGGCTTCCTCCAGGGTGAAACTGGTCTGGGCCGGGTCGGGCGCCTGGCCGATGCGCAGCAGAAACTCGGCCTCCGCCGCGCCGAAGCCCTGGGCAAAGACCAGGCCGGCGGCATCGGGGGCGAGGGCATGGATGGTCGGCGTAAAGATCGGCCCGGCCAGCCGATCGGCGCCAAAGCGCTCGACCAGCGGCACAGGCACGCGGCCTACCTTCCAGCCACCGACCGGCGCATCGACCAGCGCCAGCGCCTCCGCCTGGATCGCATAGCCATCGGCCAGGCTGGGCGGGATCGGGCCGGGATAGTCGGAAAAGCCCGTCGCGCGCTGTCGGGCGGTGACGAAGGCGCGCGCAATGGCGGCAGGGGAAGCGGCGGTCACGATGATCCTCTCGGCTGGTTCTGTCTCTCGGGATGCCTGCAAGAGTAACCGGTGTCAATAGATTTGCCGAGCGGCGCATATTGCACTGGTTGCAGGGCATAAGCGCGCTATAAAAGGGCCATGACAAAGACACCCAGGGATGAGGGCGCCACCGCCAAGCTGACGATCAACGACATTGCCCGCATGGCTGGCGTGTCGAAGAAGACGGTCAGCCGCGTCATCAACCGATCGCCGCTGCTGAACCAGGAAACCCGCGGCAAGGTGGAGGAAATCATCCGCCAGACCGGCTATGTTCCCAATCCGCAGGCGCGCGCGCTGGCGCTGGGGCGCAATTTCCTGATCGGCCTGATCTACGACAATCCCAATGCCCAGATGGTGCTCAGCATGCAGAAGGGGATATTGGAGGCGCTGCATGGCACCGAGTTCGAGCTGGTGGTGCGCCCGGTGGACAGGGGGGCGGCGATGGTGATGGAGGACATCCATAATTTCGTGACGCGACAGCGCCTGTTCGGCGTCGTCGTGCTGCCGCCGCTCTCCGAAAATGACGGCCTTTCCAAACTGTTCGACGATGCCGGCTGTCGCTATGTCCGCATGGGCTCGGCGCTGCTCGACGATCCTGAACATATGGTCGCGTCCAACGACCGGGACGCGGTGGCCGACGCGGTGCGCTATCTGATCGCGCAGGGCCATCGGCGGATCGGCCTGATCGCCGGGCCGCATGGCTTCCGTTCGGCCAAGGAGCGGCGCGAGGGGTTCGAAATGGCGCTGGCGGAAGCCGGGATCAGCCTGCCGCGTAGCCTGGTTGCGGACGGACAATATACTTTTGAATCCGGGGTTTCTGCGTCCGAAAACCTGTTCGACCTGACCTCGCCGCCGACCGCGATCTTTGCCAGCAACGACGAAATGGCGGCCGGTGTCCTCTATGCCGCCCGGCTGCGCGGGATCGAGGTGCCGGAGCAATTGTCGATCATCGGCTTCGACGATACGCCGCTTACCACCCGCGTCTGGCCGCCGCTGACCACCGTGCGCTGGCCGATCGCCGCCATGGGCCGCGCCGCTGCGCTCAAGCTGATCGGCACCGCCATCGGCGAGGAAGCGGAGGTCAGCGAGCCGTCGCTGTTCAGCTCGACCCTGATCCGGCGCAGTTCGGTCGCGCCTCTGTCCGGTTAATCTGGCCGGCTAAAGGTTGACACCGGTTTCCAAATTTGCTTCCCAAGGGAGAAATTCCAGACAAACGGGTGAGGATATCATGTTCGACAAGACCTATTATGCGACGCACCCGGACATGATGGAGTGCGTGTCGAACGAGGAGCTGCGGGATCGCTATCTGATCAGCGGGCTGTTCCGTGACGGCGAATGCGTGCTGAACTACACCCATGCCGAGCGTTTCGTGATCGGCGGCGTGGCGGTGGCCGATGCGCCGGTGAAGCTGCCGGCACAGACCGAGCCGGCCTCGGCGGCGGGCCACCCGTTCCTGGAGCGGCGCGAACTGGCGATCGTCAATGTCTCGGGCGTCGAAGGCACCGTGACCGTCGACGGCGAGGTCTTCACGCTCGGCAACAAGGATTGCCTCTATGTGACGATGGGCGCCAAGGATGTGGAGTTCGCTGGCGCCGGCGCGCGTTTCTATCTCGCCTCCTGCCCGGCGCACAAGGCGTTCACCACCCGCAAGCTCGGCATCGCCGACGCCAATGCGCTGGAGCGCGGCAGCCTGGAGGAATCCAACGAGCGCACCATCTTCCAGCTCGTCATCCCCGGCATCTGCGACAGC
>Ga0160449_1000143_pt1 | contig 65911 bp, 73 predicted proteins | sample HID1975I_E1MG_FD_108216 | JGI IMG/M metagenome (GOLD analysis project Ga0160449, IMG submission 108216) | Enriched soil microbial communities from UW Madison campus, WI, USA - HID1975I_E1 MG | ecosystem: Environmental > Terrestrial > Soil > Unclassified | place: USA: Madison, Wisconsin...
CTGGGCTGCGCCATGGCGTTCCGTTATTCGGCGCGCGAGGGGTTGTGCTCGTCGTCCGCGGCCGAGCGGGCCGAGGCGGGGATCGCGGCAGCAGGCCTGCCGACGCGGCTGGACCAGGTCGCGCAGAGGTTCGGCGCGGACGCGCTGCTGGGACGAATGGCTGGTGACAAGAAGGCCGAGGGCGGACGGCTGATCCTGATCCTGGCGCGCGACATCGGCGACGCCTTCGTGGCCAAGGGCGTGGATGCGGCGTTGTTGCGCGCCTTCCTGATCGAAGAGGGCGCGTCGGCGTGAAGCTTGCGACTGTCGTGCTGGAAGACCGCTTCGTCCGGCTGGAGCCCTTTGCGCCGGAGTTGGAGGCTGAGGTGCGGGCTGCGCTGGATTGCGATCCCGACGCCTGGAACGGCATGGTCGGCGCCGCCTACGGGCCGCATTTCGACAGCTGGTGGGCCGGGGCGCTGAGGGCGATGGAGGGCGGCTCGCGCATCGCCTGGGCCGTGCGGCGGCAAGCGGATGGCGCCATGGTCGGCACGACCAGCCTGTATGAAATCCGGCCGGAGTATCGGCGCTGCGAGATCGGCTCGACCTTCTATCGCCCCGAGGCGCGAGGCGGGGCGATCAACCCGGCGTGCAAGCGGCTGCTGCTGTCCCACGCCTTCGACGCCGGCGCGGTGCGGGTCGAGATCATCACCGACCGCATGAACCCCGGCAGCCAGGCCGCGATCCGCAAGCTGGGTGCGAAGGAGGAGGGCGTGCTGCGAAAGCACAAGATCACCTGGACTGGTCGCGTCCGGGACACGGTCCAGTTCGCGATCGTGGATGACGAGTGGCCCGAGGTGCGGCGAGGCCTCGACGCGCGCTTGGCGGCCTTCGCGGCTTAGTCGACGGCGCGGCACTCGGTCGGCTGGCGGCCATCGGCGGTCCAAGTGGCCAGGACGCCCTTGCCCCGCAGTTCGTGGCCGCTGGCGCGATACCACAGGCCCTCGGGCGCCTGTTCCTGATACAGGTCCACAGCCTCGCCCATGGAGTTGCGGACGGTCGCCATCTGGCGCGGATTGTCGAAATCCACCGACAGACGCTCGCCGTTGCCGCACAGATAGACGGCGCGGATGGTGCGGTTCAGGGCGCGGTCCTGGATCTCGGCGCCGGTGCGCTGACGGGCGGTCTGGGCCTCGATGGCGCGCGACTTGACCTCTTCGCCGTCGGTCGGCCCCTTGCCGGGGCTGGGACCGCAGGCCGCGATCGACAGCAGGATGAGGGAAGCCAAGCCGGCCCGCGCTGTAGAAATGGACATGAGCCCCCGCTGATCACCTTGGACACGTCGCCGTGTCCAGCCACGCTTAACGCGGGGCGACGGTGCGTGTTCCACCGCGGCGGGCGCGGAAGAAGGCCTTGAGCGCGGTGGAGGCCGCCTCGGCCATCACGCCGCCCTCGACGGCGGGTCGCCAGTGGCAGGTCGGCTGGTCGAACACGCGGGAGCCGTGGATCACGGCGCCACCCTTGGGATCGTCGGCGCCCCAGACGACCCGGCCGATGCGGGCGTGGCTGATGGCCCCGGCGCACATGGCGCACGGCTCAAGCGTCACATAGAGGGTCAGGTCGGTCAGGCGATAATTCTGGAGCGCCAGGGCAGCCTCGCGCAACGCCACGATTTCGGCGTGGGCGGTGGGATCATGGGCGCCGATGGGGCCATTTCGCCCTCTGCCCAGCACTTTTCCGGTCGTTTCGTCGACCACCACGGCGCCGACGGGCACTTCGCCGACGTTCGCCGCCGCTTGCGCCAGGTCGAGCGCCATGCTCATGAACCGCTCATCATGGATCGCCATCCCAAAGACAACGACAAGAAGCCCCGCTCCCGTCAAGACGACGGCCCGCGCGGTCCCCGTAAATTCGCCGACGCGCGCCCGGACAAGGGCGGTTTCGGCGACCGGAAAGGCCCGCCTCGCGGTGACAAGCCGCGCGGCGACAAGGCTGGCCTCAAGGGCGCAGGCAAGGGCGCCGGGGGCAAGGAGCCGGCGACACCGGCGCGCAGCGAGCGCATCGCCAAGGCCATGGCGCGCGCCGGCATCGCCTCGCGCCGCGAGGTCGAGCGGCTGATCGGCCTGGGCAAGGTGGCGGTCAACGGCCGCATCCTGGCCACTCCTGCGGTGCTGGTCACGCGCGACGACGTCATCACCGTGGACGGCAAGCCGATCGGCGCCGCCCAGGCCACGCGTGTCTGGCGCTATCACAAGCCGGCGGGCCTGATCACCAGCCACAACGATCCGGCGGGCCGCCCCACGGTGTTCGACGCCCTGCCCAGTGGACTGCCGCGCGTGATCTCGGTCGGGCGGCTGGACCTGAACACCGAGGGCCTGCTGCTGCTGACCAACGACGGCGAGCTGAGCCGGGCGCTGGAGCTGCCGGACAGCGCCCTGGTGCGCCAGTATCGCGCCCGGGCCCGCGGCCGCATCACCCAGGAGCAGCTGGACAAGCTGAAGACCGGCTGCACCGTCGACGGTGTCCACTACGGCCCGATCGAGGCGACCATCGACAAGGCCAAGGAGAAGGCCGACGGCGAGCGCAGCTCGGCCAATCTGTGGATCAGCGTCTCCATCACCGAGGGCAAGAACCGCGAGGTTCGCAAGGTGCTGGAGTCGGTCGGCCTGACTGTGAACCGCCTGATCCGCCTGGCCTATGGCCCGTTCCAGCTGGGCACCTTGCCCGTGGGCGCCATCGAAGAGGTCGGCCCTCGCGTGATCCGCGAGATGCTGGCAGACCATATCCGGCCCGAGAACATGCCCACCGGCAATACGGTTCAGACCCCGGCGCCGATCCCCGGTCGGCGCGCCGCCGGCTCGATCGTCAAGGGGAACTCCGGCTCGGCCATGTCGGACCCGTCGCGCAAGCCCAGCCGCGTCCGCGCGGCGGTGGCGGCGGCCGAGGACGGGGCTGCCCGCGCCGACCGCCCGGTCAAGAAGCCCGGCTGGGCCAAGGCCGCGCCCAGGTTCGAGCACAAGAAGACCTTCAAGCCCCGCGCGCGACCCGAAGCCGGCGAGAGCGGCGACGCTGAGCGCCCGCGCAAGCCCTTCCAGCGGGCCGAGCCACGCCCGGATCAGTTCATCGAGGACCGCCGCGTCCCGGCGCGGGGCGGCAAGCCCGGCGGGTTCGGCAGCGGCAAGCCGGGCGGCCCCCGTTCTGACGGCAAGTCGTTCGGCGCGCGTCCGGGCGGCGCAGGCCGGCCTGTGGGCGGCAAGCCCTTCGGCGGCAAGCCGGGTGGCGGCGGCGGGCGCGGCGGCCCGCGCGGGCGCAGCTAAGGGGACGGCGGCATGGCCAAGGACGCAACCGGCGCCCGGCTGTCGGGCCGCTGCCTGTGCGGGGCGGTGCGGTTCCAGGCGACGCCCAGGGGCGGCATGCACGCCTGCCACTGCGAGGCCTGCCGCCGCATGTCCGGCGGCGTCTTCCTGAGCGTCGAGTGCGTGGACGTTCAGGCGACCGGCCCACTCAAGACCTATGAATCGTCGAACTGGGCGGTGCGCCAGTTCTGCGGCGACTGCGGCGCCAGCCTGTTCTGGCGGATGCGCGACGGCAGCCTGGACTCGGTGGCGGTCCAGGCCTTCGACGACCCCGGCGCCTTCAGCTTCGACGGCGAGATCTACATCGACGCCAAGCCGGGCAACTACGCCTTCGCCGGCGATCGCCAGCGCCTGACCGGGGCCGAGGTCGAGGCTCAGTTCGGCATGGGCCAGGACTGATGCGCATCGTCGCCGGGAGCCTGAAGGGCCGCGCCATCGTCGCGCCGGAGGGGCAGGGCACGCGCCCGACCAGCGATCGTGCCCGCCAGGCCATCTTCAACGTGCTGGAGCATGCCCCCTGGGCTGAAGGGCTCAACGGCGCGCGAGTCATCGACCTGTACGCGGGCTCGGGCGCCCTGGGGTTCGAGGCCCTGTCGCGCGGGGCGGCCTTTGCGCTGTTCGTCGAGACGGACGACGGCGCGCGCGGCGCGATCCGCGAGAACATGGACGCCTATGGCCTGTTCGGCCGCTGCCGGGTGCACCGGCGCAGCGCCACGGACATGGGGCCGCGCCCCGGCTCGGCCGGCGAGGCCTTCACCCTGGCCTTCCTGGACCCGCCCTATGGCAAGGGGCTGGGAGAGCAGACCCTGGCCCGTCTGCTGGAAGGTGACTGGCTGGCCCCCGGCGCCCTCGTGGTGTTCGAGCGCGGCTCGGACGAGCCCGAGATCGACACCCCCGGCTATGACCGCCTGGACGCCCGCGACTATGGCGCGGCGCGGGTGCTGTTCCTGAGGCGCCCGGACTGATCGTCCCCCGGCGCCGCCGGGACGGCGTCCGGATCAGAAAAAACAGGGTGTACATAGTGCACATCGTGCACTTTTCCGGCCCGTGCCGTCGCCGCTTCCGGCTGTGCTGACGCCAGTTCAGGCGCTGACAGGGCGGCGTTTCGGACCCGCGCGTCGAGCGCGGGCGGGTTGGTCATGGCCAGGGCGTCCAGACCGGGGGTGATGTCGTCCTGATCCAGGTCGTGGCGCGCGGCGGCCACAAGGGCGGCCAGCCTGGCCGGGTCGCTTTCGCCAAAGAATTCGACGTCCAGCTCGGCCATTTCGGTGCGCAGATCTTGCCACAGACGCCGCCAGCGGATCGCCTCGACCGCGCGGCCGTGGTTCAGTGCCTGAATGAACCGCAGCCGCGCCGTCTCGACCTGATCGTCAGGGTCGATGTCGTCATAGATGGACAGGTCCAGGTCGGCCGGCGGCGGATCGGCCTGATCGACACGCCGCCAGCCATAGCGGCGGGCGCGGCGACGAAAGGCCGACAGGCCCAGATCATGGCGATGACACACGGCCTCGGCGCTCATGCCGGACAGATAGTCGTCCCGCGCCATCAGCCAGGTTTCGGCGGATCGGATGCGATAGCTCTCGGTCATGAGGCGGCACCCTAGATGACGGGTGCGCCGGAATCGGTCGTGGGGAAGTTTCCCTCTCCCGATGGGAGAAGGTGGCGCGCAGCGCCGGATGAGGGTCGGCGGTTTCAGTCGGCGCAAGCCGGAGCGCGGGCGGGGCGGCGGCTGACGCCGAAGGCCGACCGGCGACCCCTCACCCTTGAGCGCGGCCGATCGCTACGCGCCCGGGCGCTCAAGCCCTCTCCCATCGGGAGAGGGAATAAGGGCGGCGACCAGCCCTCGCGCGGCGGCCGTGACCTCGGCCCAGGTGGTGTCGAAACCGGCCGCGTCGCCAAACCAGGGGTCGGTCACGGCCTGACCCCGGCGGCCGGGCACATGGTCCAGCAGCAGGCTGAGCGCCGCCGTGGAGTCGTCGGGGCGCAGCCGCTCCAGATCCGTCAGGTTCTGATGATCCAGGGCGATGATGTGGTCAAAGCGGTGAAAGTCCGCCGCCGTCACCTGCCGCGCCCGCAGGCCCCCGATCTCCACCCCATGCCGCCGCGCCGTCGCCTGCGCCCGCACATCCGGCGACTGACCCACATGCCAGTCCCCGGTTCCGGCGGAATCGACAATCAGGTCCAGGTTGCGGCGAGCGGCCTCGACCCGCAGCGCTCCCTCGGCCATCGGCGAGCGACAGATGTTGCCGAGGCAGACGAAGAGGATGGAGGGCTGATCACTGCGTCGCCGATTCATGGTTCGCGCAGGAAGTCGACGATGTCGATCCGCACTAATTGATCGCCGACGTAACCTCCACGCGCTAGCACCACTATTTCAGCTCGACGTTGCGCTGCTGCTGTGTAGGGGTTTTCAGGTTGTTCGAACCGTGGGTCCGAAACCTTGGCCATAAGATAGCCTTCCCGTTGAGGGTTTTCGATGCTCAAGCCGTTGGTATGAAATCTGAAACCGTCCGTCTTGAGGGACATCTCCTCTAGCGGCCCCCAGGCGATTTCGTCAGAGCTTCTTATTCGCTCGGCTTCATCAGCATCAATCGTAATACTCGAACCACCAGCTAGCGAGAAAGTGGCGGTAGTTACAGAGCGACCAACCGGGGACACGAATTGTTCAAGTGCTTTTTGCTGATGAGGGAGCATCTGGCGTATCAGGTCAATGTAGGCCATGCGCTCTTCGTGCAGTCTAACCCCCGCAGTATCAGCGGACGCTATTTGTGTCATGCGTTCATTGTGGACGCGCGCAGCCTCAGCATCCCTAGCCGCAAGATGGTCCCGGTTTAGTTCAGCCAGCGTTCGCAAAGCGGCCTCCGCCAAGTCTGGTCTTCCGCTGAACGTCGCTTTTACCGCCGTCATCCACTCGCTGATGTGGGTCCCAACAATCTGCTGTGCGATTGGGAGACCTATGGGAAGCATCCAAGCGTAATCTTGGAGCGCGCCAGAGAGATCGTATGACCCGGCCTCTGGTTGGCGGACTTTGGCGACTACCGGTGCACGTTCGCCGCGCTTTGGCGCACGACCGTGGATCAGCAGGATCAAGCCATCCGAAATGATCTTGTCGGCCCCTTGGAGCGATGCCCCAAGGAGACGCATATCCATTACATGGCGATCTGCATCCCCGCCGTCGTAAGTTAGCCGGAACAACGGCTCGCCCATGCCAAGATTCTCCACCCCATTTAGAGATTGGAGGGAAAACCTCTGGTCGTCGAGATGCGTAACTGAACACGATCAACTTGTGCCAACTTGTTGCGTCACAAGCGGTCGGATCGATGCCTTCCGTGCTCCACGTTGTGGGCTATCGCGGCCAACTTACCTCCGCCCGAAAAGCCGCTCCAGATCGGCCAGCTTCAGTTCCACATACGTGGGCCGCCCGTGGTTGCACTGGCCTGAGTGCGGGGTGGCTTCCATTTGGCGGAGGAGGGCGTTCATTTCGGGGGCGGACAGGGTGCGGCCGGCGCGGACGGAGCCGTGGCAGGCCATGGTGCCGCAGACCTCGGCCATGCGTTCTTTCAGCGACAGGGCGGCGCCGTGTTCGGCCAGGTCGTCGGCGATGTCGCGGATCAGACCCTGAACGTCGGTGGCGCCCAGCAGGGCCGGGGTTTCACGCACCAGCACGGCGCCGGCGCCGAACGGTTCGACGATCAGGCCCATCTCGGCCAGTTCGTCGGCGCGGGCGGCGACGCGCTCGGCCTCGGCGGGGTCCAGCTCGACCACCTCGGGCGTCAGCAGGGCCTGGCGGGTGACGGCGCCGTCGGCCATCTGGGTCTTCATCCGCTCATAGACCAGGCGCTCGTGGGCGGCGTGCTGATCGACGACGACCAGGCCGTCGCGGGTCTGGGCGACGATATAGGTGGCGTGGACCTGACCCCGCGCGACGCCGAGGGGGTAGTCGAGGGGGTCGAAGACCTCACCCGTGGCGGTGGGCTGGGGCTGGGGTGCGTCCCAGCCGGTCTCGACCCGGGCCGAGCGTTCGTGCAGGCCGGGGATCAGTTGGGCGGCGGCGGCGGGCTGGGACCAGCCGGTCCAGCCGCTGAAACTGGCGGCCGAGGGCGATGAGGGGCTGAAGGCCGGAGCGCCCGCGTGGGACCGGAAGCCGGCCAGGGCGTCGGCGCCGACCGTGGTCGAGGCGCGGTGGCCCGCCGCGTGCAGGGCGTGCTTCAGGGCGCCGACGATCAGGCCGCGCACCAGCGCCGGGTCGCGGAAGCGGACTTCGGCCTTGGCCGGGTGGACGTTCACGTCGACGTACAGCGGGTCGATGTCCAGGAACAGCGCCGCCGCCGGGTGTCTGTCGCGCGCCAGGAAGTCGGCATAGGCGCCGCGCAGGGCCCCTTGCAGCAGGCGATCGCGCACCGGGCGGCCGTTGACGAACAGGAACTGATGCGCCGCATTGCCCCGCGAATAGGTCGGCAGGCCCGCATAGCCGGACAGGCGCACGCCGTCCCGCGCCTGATCGATCAGCAGGGCGTTGGCCTCGAAATCGCGGCCCAACAGGGCGGCCAGGCGTTTCAGCCGGCCCGCGTCGCCGGGATGTTCGGCGGGCAGACGCAGGGTGGTCTTGCCGTCAAGGCTCAGGGTGAAGGCGACGGCCTCGTGGGCCATGGCCTGACGCTTGATCTCCTCCGAGATGGCCATGGCCTCGGACCGCTCGGACTTCATGAATTTGAGGCGGGCGGGGGTGGCGTAGAACAGGTCGCGCACCTCGACCCGGGCGCCGTGCGGGCCGGGGAAGGGGGCGGGGGCCACCGGGCGCTGGTCGCCGCCATCGACGGTGACGGCCCAGGCCTCGGACGCGTCGCGCGCGCGGGTGGTGATGGTCAGGCGGGCGACCGAGCCGATCGAGGGCAGGGCCTCGCCCCGGAAGCCCAGGGTGTGGATGCGCAGCAGGTCGACGTCGCCCGCGTCGTCAGGCTCAAGCTTCGACGTCGCGTGGCGCTCGACCGCCAGGGGCAGTTCTTCGCGGCGGATACCCTTGCCGTCGTCGGCGATCAGGATGCGCGACAGGCCGCCGCCGTCGGCCTGAATCTCGATATGTGCGGCGCCCGCGTCCAGCGCGTTCTCGACCAGTTCTTTGATGGCGCTGGCCGGGCGTTCGACCACCTCGCCGGCGGCGATGCGGTTGACGGTCTCGGGCGGGAGGCGACGAATGGGCATGAGACTCGCAGGATAGCGGCCCGGCGGCCCCCTGTCGTCAGACGTCCAGTTCGTCGACGACGAAGCGGGCGTTCTCCTGAATGAACTGGTAGCGGGCCTCGGCCTTGCGGCCCATCAGGCGTTCGACCAGATCCTCGATCTCGTCCTCGCTGTCGGGCAGGGAGACGCGGGCCAGGGTCCGTTTCTTCGGATCCATGGTGGTCTCCTTTAGCTGCGAGGCCATCATCTCGCCCAGACCCTTGAAGCGGCCGATCTCGACCTTCTTGCCCTTGAAGACGGTGGCCAGCAGTTCGTCACGGTGGGCGTCGTCGCGGGCGTATTCCGACAGGGGGCCGGCCGAAATCCGGTACAGCGGGGGGAGGGCCATGAACAGGCGACCCTGACGGATCGTCTCGGGCATAGAGCGATAGAAGAAGGTGATGAGCAGCGCCGCGATGTGCGCCCCGTCCACGTCGGCGTCGGTCATGATGACGATCCGCTCGTAGCGCAGGTCCTCGATGTTGAACCGGGCGCCCGGCTGGACGCCCAGGGCCAGGGCCAGGTCCGACAGTTCGACGTTGGCGCGCAGCTTGTCCGCCGTGGCCGAGGCGACGTTCAGGATCTTGCCGCGCAGGGGCAGGATGGCCTGGGTCGTGCGGTCGCGCGCCTGTTTGGCCGAACCGCCGGCCGAGTCACCCTCGACGATGAACAGTTCGGTGCCTTCCGCCGCCTGACGGCTGCAGTCCGACAGCTTGCCCGGCAGGCGCAGCTTGCGGGTGGCGGCGGCGCGCTGGACCTCCTTGTCCTTGCGGCGGCGCAGGCGGTCCTCGGCGCGGTCGATGACGAAGCCCAGCAGGGTGTTGGCCTGTTTCGGGCTTTCGGTCAGCCAGTGGTCGAACGGGTCGCGCAGCAGCTGTTCGGCCAGGCGGGCGCCTTCGGGCGAGGACAGGCGGTCCTTGGTCTGGCCCTGGAATTCGGGGTTGCGGATGAAGATGGAGATCATCGCCCCGGCGTTGGCGATGACGTCTTCGGCCGTGATCTGGGCGGCGCGCTTTTCGTTGATCAGCTCGCCATAGGCTTTCAGCCCCTTGACCAGGGCGGCGCGGAAGCCGGCCTCGTGCGTGCCGCCGTCGGGAGTCGAGACGGTGTTGCAATAGGAGGCGACGAAGCTGTCGGCGTCGCCGAAGCCAATCGGCGACCAGGTGACGGCCCATTCCAGCGCGCCCGCCTCGCCCTTGCGCTCGGCGCGGCCGGCGAACATCGGGGTGACGGTCTCCATCTCGCCCACGCGCTCGGACAGGGCGTCGGCCAGACCGCCGGGGAAGTGCAGCAGGGCCTCGGCGGGCGTCGCGTCGGTGATGCGATCGGGCGCGCAGGTCCATTTGATCTCGACGCCACGGAACAGATAGGCCTTGGCCCGGGCCATGCGGAACAGGCGGGCGGGCTTGAACGCCGCGCCGACGCCGAAGATCTGCTCGTCAGGCTTGAACCGGATCAGGGTGCCTTTCTTCTTCGACGGACCGACCTGCTGGATGGGGCCAAGGACGTGACCGCGGCTGAACGACTGACGCCATTCGAAGCCGTCGCGCCAGACCGTGACGTCCAGATGCTCGGCCAGGGCGTTGACGACCGACACGCCGACGCCGTGCAAACCGCCAGAGGTTTCATAGGCCTTGCCCGAAAACTTGCCACCCGAATGCAGCACCGTCATCACGACTTCCAGCGCCGACTTGCCCGGATGTTTGGGGTGCGGATCGACCGGGATGCCGCGCCCGTCGTCGCGGACCGACAGATACCCCTCGGCGTCCAGATCGACGGTGATCAACTTGGCATGCTTGGCGACGGCTTCGTCCATCGCATTGTCCAGCACTTCGGCGAACAGGTGGTGCAGGGCGCGCTCGTCGGTGCCGCCGATATACATGCCGGGGCGCTTGCGGACGGGCTCCAGCCCCTCCAGCACCTCGATCGAGGAGGCAAAATAACCGGTGGCGGCGGCGGTGGCCGCGCTGGCGTGGCTGGTCAGCTCGACCCTGGGCTCGTGCGTGGGGACAACGGCTACGGGCGCGACGGGTGCGACAGGTTTCGGCGCGACCGGCTGGGGCGCGGCCGGTTCCGGGATGTCATCGAACAGGGAAGGAGCTGCGGAGTCGGCCATGACGATACTGTGCGGCGATTCGGGGGCTCGTCTGGTAGGCCGCGCGACGCTTTGGAGCAAGCGGGGCGCGAGCCGTGACGGGTTCCGGCGCTGCCGCCCGGGCCAGAATCGCCAGGCACAGCACCCAAGGCAGGTTCTGGTGCGTCAGCAGCACGCTTTCCGACAGGCTCAGCAGGCCGAACACCGCCAGATAGGCCAGACCCCAATACCCCTCGATCGCGCCCGCGCGGGGCAGGCGCCAGACGGTCGCCAGGGTCGCGGTCGCCATGATGATCCCCACCAGAACTGCGCCCGGCCAGCCTAGCTGGACCAGCAGGTCGATCCAGCCGTTGTGCGCCGACGGCACCGGCCACTGGGTTTCGATCCGCACATAGCGGGCGGGCACGGAATCCACGCCCCAGAAGGCGCCGTAGCCATAGCCGGTCCACGGCCGCTCGGCGACGCGGCGCATCAGGGCGGCCCAGATGTCGGTGCGGCCGGTCAGGGACGGATCCTTGCCCAGCGCCTCCAGCAGGGCGGGGCCCTGTTCGGTCCACAGCCACCAGCCGCCAACCACGCCGACCACGCCCGCCCAGACGGCCAGAACCGCCAGCGCCGGCCCGCCCTGGCGCAGCGCCCACAGGCCGCCGATCAGGCCGACGCCCAGCGCCAGGCAGACCAGCGAGGTCTTGGACTGGGTCGCCAGGATCAGCAGCACGCTGATCGCCAGGGTCATCAGCGGGACGATGCGCCCGCGCGATCCCGACGCCAGCCAGGCGGCGGCAGCGGTCGCGCCGGCCACCATGACCAGCCCCATCTGGTTCTTTTCGTACCACAGGCCGCGCCACAGACCCGCGTTGACGTCGTGGTGGACGCCGATGGACGGCATGGCGAAGACCATGAACAGACTGCCGACACCCATCAGCAAGGCGCACCAGGTCAGCAGACGCGGCAGGTGCGGCCCTCTGAACGCCGCGCCCAGATACAGGGCGAAGGCGCCGGTGGCGGCCAAGGCGATGACCCGGCGCACGGTGACGCCGGGATCGATCGACCAGTATTTGGACACGAAGGCCAGGATCAGCACGGCGAACAGCGCCAGCCAGGCGGGCCACACCCGCACCACCCGCTCGAACCGGAGCACCAGCAGGGCGCCGGTCACCGCATAGACCGGTAGCCAGACCAGCCGCAGGATCGGGGTCTCGCCCTGATCCGGCGCAAAGATCGGCCCGATCAGCGCCCCGGTCAGGATGACGATCACGAACCCGGCCGCCACCTGTTCCCACAGGGGCGGCGCCGGATCGATCAGCGACGAATCTGGACGAGGCGGGCGCACCGTTACAGGGTGCCGAACTACGGTTAACGAAGGATGGGGCTGCGATCCTGCCGACCGTGGAAGAAGCGCACGACCAGGATATCAGTGGCGCGCACAACGTAGCAGATCACATAACCGTCCCGGCCAAAGTCCACGGCCTTCTCGCGCCATCCCTGAGCTGTCTGGATGCCAAGGTTGGGATGATCTTGCAGGAGATCGAATACGCCGAGGATGCGCGCCAGCGCCTTTTGCGCGGCCTTGGGGGAATGCTCGGCCAGCCAGTCGATCTGGGCTTCGAGGTCGTGTTCCGCCTGACGCGAAAGGCGCAGGATCATTCCCGACCGGCCAGCCGCCGTTCCATGCGCGCCAAGAGTTCCGGGCGCACTTCGCTCCACGCGCGCCCGGGTTCGTTCAAGTCGTGGTTGCGAGCGTGGTCCTGGCGAGGGTCGCCGCCGGGCCATGTGAAATCGCCATGGTCGAAGAAGGTGTTGTCCAGAATCAGGGCGGCGAGGTCTTCAGGCGACAGGCCCATGGCGCCGGCGCGATCCGCCAGCTTTGCGGCGGTATAGTCGCTGAGCGTCACGTTCAGAGCGCCGTCTGCCATGGCGAAACGCTACCCCCGCTCCACGAACGTGTCGATGACCTTCTTTTCACCGGCCTTGTCGAAGGCGACGACCAGTTTGTTGCCTTCCACACCGCGCACGGCGCCATAGCCGAACTTCTGATGAAAGACGCGGTCGCCGCGTTTGAAGCCCGAGCCGGATTTGGGGTCGGCGGTGGCGACCAGGCGGCCCTCACCCTCGATGACGGTGTGGCGGGCGTGGGCGGGGCGGGGCGTCTGGCCGGCGGTGAAGGATTGGGCGCGTTTCCAGCCGGGGCTGGAATAGCTGCCGCCGAAGGAGGGCGCGTCGTCCCAGCGGCTCTTGGCCTCCTTCATGCCGGCGGAGGCGCCGTAGTAGCCGGTGTCCGACTGGGCCTCGACGTGGTCGATGGGCAGTTCGTCGACGAAGCGGCTGGGAAGCTGGCTGGTCCAGCGACCGTAAACCTGACGGTTGGCGGCGAAGCTGATGCGGGCCTGTTCGCGGGCGCGGGTGACGCCGACGTAGGCCAGGCGGCGTTCCTCCTCCAGGCCTTTTTCGCCCTTTTCGTCGATGCTGCGCTGGGAGGGAAACACGCCTTCCTCCCAGCCGGGCAGGAAGACCAGCGGGAACTCCAGCCCCTTGGCCCCGTGAAGGGTCATGATCTGCACTGAGTCCTGGCTGTCGCCGCGATCCAGGTCCATGACCAGCGAGACGTGCTCCAGATAGGCCTGCAGCGTCTCGAACTGCTGCATCGACTGGACCAGCTCCTTCAGGTTGTCGAGCCGGGTCTGCCCGCTGGTGCGGTCGGCTTTCTGCATGTCGGTGTAGCCGCTCTCGTCCAGCAGGGTCTCGGTAACCTGCCAGTGGGGCGTGTCGGCGGCCAGCAGGCGCCAGCGGTCCAGGTCGCGCACGAAGTTGGCCAGCGGCGTGCGGGTGCGGGCCTGAAGATCGTCCGTTGTGATCAGGTGGCGCACGGCCGCCATGGCCGAGACGCCGTTTTCGCGCGCAATGTGCAGGATCTTCTGTACGCTGGCAGCGCCAATGCCGCGCTTGGGCACATTGACGATGCGCTCGAAGGCCAGATCGTCGTCTTCGGATTGGATCAGGCGCAGATAGGCGTGGGCGTCGCGGATTTCGGCCCGTTCGAAGAAGCGCGGGCCGCCGATGACGGTGTAGGGGATGGCCAGCATCAGGAAGCGTTCCTCGAACGCCCGCATCTGGAATGACGCGCGAACAAGCACCGCCATCTTCTTGTAATCCATGCCGGTTCGGCGCGCGGTCTCGATCTCGTCGGCGATCAGGCGGGCCTCGGCCTCGCCGTCCCAGACGCCGCGCACCTGGACCTTGTCGCCGCCCTCGGCCTCGGTCCACAGGGTCTTGCCCAGGCGGTCCTTGTTGGTGGCGATCAGGCCCGAGGCCGCGCCGAGAATATGCGAGGTCGAACGATAGTTCCGCTCCAGCCGGATCACCTTGGCGCCAGGGAAGTCCCGCTCGAACCGCAGGATGTTGTCCACCTCGGCCCCACGCCAGCCATAGATCGACTGGTCGTCGTCGCCGACGCAGCAGACGTTGCCGGTCGAGGACGTCAGCAGCCGCAGCCACAAATACTGGGCGACGTTGGTGTCCTGATATTCGTCGACCAGGATATAGCGGAACCGACGACGGTATTCCTCAGCCAGATCAGCATGTTTCGACAGGATGGTCAGGTTGTGCAGCAACAGATCGCCGAAGTCGCAGGCGTTCAGCATGGCCAGCCGCGCCTGATAGGCGGCGTACAGGGTCTGGCCCTTGCCGTTGGCGAAATCCTCGCCCGGCGGCAGCTTGTCCGGGGTCCAGCCGCGGTTCTTCCAGTGGTCGATCAGATGAGCCAGTGACTTGGGCGTGAACCGCTTGGTGTCGACGTTGGCGGCTTCCAGCAGCTGTTTCAGCAGCCGTTCCTGATCGTCGGTGTCCAGGATGGTGAAGCTGGACTTCAAGCCGACCAACTCGGCATGGCGACGCAGGATCTGGGCGGCGACCGAGTGGAAGGTGCCTAGCCAGCGCAGGCCCTCGGCCGAGGGGCCGATCAGATGGGTGATCCGCTCGCGCATCTCGCGCGCGGCCTTGTTGGTGAAGGTGACGACCAGCAGTTCCCACGGCCGCGCCCGGCCGGTGGCCAGGATGTGCGCCAGCCGGGTGGTCAGGACGCGGGTCTTGCCCGTGCCGGCGCCGGCCAGCACCAGCACCGGCCCCTCGGTCGTTTCGACCGCGTCGCGCTGTTCCGGGTTCAGACCGGCCACGTAATCGCCGACGGTCCCTTCGGGTGGGCGGGCGCGGGCCAGGTCGGAAATGCGCGGGGCGGGGACGTCGTTCACGGAGTGAGGATCTCGTTCGGCGGATTCGAAACCGGAACATAAGCAGCACAGACGGCAAAGTCAGGGCCGAATGTCGGGCGCCGCGCCGAACGGCCTTTCGGAACCGCAATCGTCGGGCCTCGTTCTCGGCAAAGGTTCAAATGGGAGGAGCGCCACAATGGCCGAGAACACCAATAGCGGCGGCGGCAACGCCGGTTTGGCTTTCATCATCGGCGGCCTGGTCGTTGTGGTCGCGATCATCGCCTGGTTCGTCTTCGCCCGTGGCGGTGCGCCGGAAACCAGGCAGGTCGATGTCGACGTGAATCTGCCGGAAGTTTCGGCGCCCGCCGCGCCGTCCGGCCAGTAGGGGGACAAGCCAATGAGCGACATCAACACGCCGCCCCCGCCGCCCCCTGAGGAGCGCGTGGTTCATCAGACCACCATCAACACCGCGCCCGAGCGCAAGAGCGGCGGTTCCTGGCTGGCCTTTCTGGTCGGCGGACTGCTGGTCGTGGTCGCGCTGATCGGCTGGGCTGTCTATTCGGGCCAGACGCCGGTCGTGACCGAGCCGGCCGAAGTGAATGTGGACATCGACCTGCCGCGCCCGACGATGCCAGACACGCCAAAACTTCCTGACCGGCCAGCCTTGCCCGACGTTCAGCCGCCGACGGCCGAGGCTTCGGCGCCCGCGAACTAACGCAGGCGGTAGCTGATCGTGGTGACGACGCGGACCTTCTTGTTCGGAGAGGACGCCTCGTCACCCGAGCCGTCGCGCGGCAGGATTTCGAACGAGCCCTGACCGGCCTGTTTGATCGGGCCCAGCGGCGCGCCGGAATCCTTGGCGAACTGTTCGGCGCCGGTGCGTGCGGCGGCGGTCGCCTCGGCGATCATGGCCGGGCGGACAGCGTTCAGCTTGGTGAAGATGTAGGAGGGGCCCTGGAAGTCCTGCAGGACCACGCCCTGGCGGACCAGGTCGTTCAGGCTGCGCGTGGTGGTCTGGACCCGCTCCACGTCATTGGTGCGGACGTTGACCGTCTGGGCCAGGATGAAGCGGGGGCCGGTCTGGTTGCCGTATTCCCGCGAACGGGTGTCCGCGACCTCCAGCCGGCCCAGATCGACCGCGCTGTCGGGATAGCCCTGGGCCTTCAGGAACTGGCGTACGATGGCCAGGTCGCCGTCGATGCGGGCCTGGACCTCGGACAGGACTTCGCCCGAGGCGGTGAAGCGGATGGGCAGGACGGCCAGGTCGGCCTTCACGTCCCGCTCGGCCAGGCCGCGCACGGTGACGGCGCGGTCGCCCGCGCGGGCGTTGACCACGCCCTGACCGATCAGGGCGCCGCCGCCGACCAGGCCCAGGGCGATCAGGCCGCCGAAGGCGACGGCAGGAAAGAAGCGACTGTCGACCATGGCGCACTCCTGTAGCGGTTGAGGCCAGCAAGCGCCGCTGTCGCCCGCCTGTCAATCGTCAGCGGATGGCGCGTGTTCGCGCGCCCAGTCCAGCGCCAGCAGGCGGCAGGCCGAGGCCAGGGGACGGCGGCCACGGTTCTCGTCGACCCAGGCCAGCAGGCCGGCGCCGCTGAGCCCGCGCTGGGCGGCGACGCGATCCAGGATCGCCCAGAATTCAGGCTCCAGCGCCACCGAGGTGGCGTGGCCGGTCAGGACGACGGAGCGTTTCTTCAGTCCGCTCAACGGACGCCGACAAGGATGATCTCGACCCGCTTGGGCGCGCCTTGGGTCAGGACGGCGTGGCGGGTGTCGGTCGTGAAGCGTAGGGCGCCCGCCGGATCGCGGATCTCGGCGCGGGCGGCGTAGGTGTGGCGCGGATCGATGCGCGCGGTGGGCACGCTTAGGCTGACGGCATAGGGTGGGCCGCCGTCCAGCGGCATGCGGCGCTCGGCCAGAACTTCGGCGGCGGCGTCGGTGCGGCTGACATCCTCGACCCGCACCGTCAGCGTATGGCCGGGCGGCAGCATGATCCGTTCGCGATACAGCGCCGATACCTCGACGGTCGTGACGGCCTCGGGCGCTTCCGGCGATCCGGCGCAGGCGGCCAGCACCAGAGCGGCGGGCAGGATGAAGGGCGCGTAGCGCATGGAGGCCTCCTTGGGACCGGGGTTCAACCTTAGCAGAACGCCCGCGCGACACATATGGCTGCAAGACGTGAACGACGACGGTTATGCGGGGGTGCTATCGCCGCATCATCTCCCAGTCGCCATACCAGTCGTCGAGTCGCGCCGTGCCCCGTTCCCTGAACACCGCAACCCTGCTGGCCCTCGGCGGCGTGGCCGTATGCGCCCTGATCTGGGGCACGACCTGGTACGCCATCACCTTCCAGCTGGGGGCGGTTGACCCCGTGGTGTCCGTAGTGCTGCGCTTCGGCCTGGCGGCGATCCTGCTGTTCGGGGTGGCGCGTTTGGCGGGTGGAAAGCTGTGGCTGACGCGAGCCCAGCATCTGGCGGCGGCCGGGCAGGGAATGTTCGCCTTCTCGATCAGCTACGCCTTCGTCTATGCGTCGGAAGAGAAGATCGCCTCGGCCGTGGTGGCGGTGATCTTTGCGGCCCTGGCCTTCCTGAACCTGATCCTGTTCCGCGTCCTGTCGAAACAGAAGGCGGCCCCTGCCGCGTGGATGGGGGCGGGTCTGGGCGTCGTCGGGGTGGCGGTGCTGTCGGCGGGCCAGGTCATGGGGGCGGGACTGGGCGCCCATGCGGTGGCGGGGGTCAGTTTCGCCGTGGTCGCCGTCATCGCCTCGGCCTTCGGCAACTGGTTCGCCTGGCGCGGGCAACAGGCGGGGGCGGAGGTGTTGCCCGGCACGGCCTGGGCCATGGCCTATGGCGCCGGGTTGCTGGCGCTCTATGGCCTGGCGACCGGCGTGTCGTGGTCGGTGGCGTGGAGCCCGGCCTATGTGGTGTCGCTGCTGTATCTGTCGGTGTTCGGCTCGGTCATCGCGTTCGGCCTGTATTTCACCATCGCGCGGGCGCGCGGCTATGCGCTGGCCAGCTATATCTCGGCCCTGACGCCGCCGATCGCCATGCTGGTTTCGGTGCTGTTCGAGGGGGCGACGTTCGGCGTCATGGCCTTGGTGGGCCTGGCGCTGGTGCTGGCGGGGCAGCTGTTCCTGATCCGCGCGCCGAAACGATCGGCGGCCTGAGCAAGCGTCAGTCGCTGGACTTGTCGTCGTCCCGCTTGTGACCGTCCAGCCGGGCGGCGTCGCGGTCGCGCGCCGTGTCCGCCGCTTGACGCTCGGCCTTGGTGCGGCCGTGGGCGGCGCGGTTGGCCTTGGCGTCCTGTTTCGCCATGGCCTTGTCGCGAGCCTTGCGCGCCTTGTTCAGGTTGATGAGTTCGCCCATGGCGCGCCTTCTGTGTGAACCCGGCCGGCTCCCGTCCGTTGAACGACCGACAGCAAGGGAGACCGTCATGATAAACGCCTCGCAGATCAAGGAACATCAGGAAGTCGTCGGTTCGGACGGAGGCCACGTGGGTCGCGTCGACCATGTCCTGGGTGAGCAGATCGAACTGGCCAAAATGGATCTGGGCGCCGGGTTCAAGCACCACCTGATCCCGGTCAGCTGGGTCGATCACGTCGATGAGCATGTCCATCTGAACGTCACCAAGGATGACGCCAAGGCCCGCTGGACCGAAAAGCACTAAAGGCCAGCCATCACGAAAAAGGCCCCGCCGGACGCCGGCGGGGCCTTTGTCTTGTCCGGACGTCGCCCTTATTGCGGGGCGATCATCAGTTCGGGGCGCACCGCCTCGTCGAACTCGGCGTCGGTCAGATAGCCGCCGCCGACAGCTTCCTGGCGCAGGGTGGTGCCGTTCTTGTGGGCGGTCTTGGCGATCTTGGCGCAGGCGTCATAGCCCAGCTTGCCGTTCAGGGCCGTGACCAGCATCAGCGAGTTGTCCAGTCCGCGCTTGATGTTGTCCTCGCGCGGCTCGATGCCGACGACGCAGTTGTCGGTGAAGCTGATGGCCGCGTCGGCGACCAGGCGGACCGACTGCAGGAAGTTGTAGGCCATCACCGGGTTGTAGACGTTCAGCTCGAAATGGCCTTGCGAGCCGGCGAACGACAGGGCGGCGTTGTTGCCGAACACCTGGGCGCAGACCTGGGTCAGGGCTTCGCACTGAGTCGGGTTGACCTTGCCCGGCATGATCGACGAGCCCGGCTCGTTCTCCGGTAGAGCCAGCTCGCCCAGGCCCGAGCGCGGGCCGGAGCCCAGGAAGCGGATGTCGTTGGCGATCTTGAACAGGCTGGCGGCGACCGTGTTGATGGCGCCGTGGCTGAAGACCATGGCGTCGTGGGCGGCCAGGGCCTCGAACTTGTTCGGTGCGGTGGTGAAGGGCAGGCCGGTGATGGCGGCGATGTTCGCGGCGACCTTTTCAGCGAAGCCGATGGGGGCGTTCAGGCCGGTGCCGACGGCGGTGCCGCCCTGGGCCAGCTCCATCAGGCGCGGCAGGGTCTGTTCGATGCGCTCGATACCCATGGCGACCTGATGGGCATAGCCACCGAACTCCTGACCCAGGGTCAGTGGGGTGGCGTCCTGGGTGTGGGTGCGGCCGATCTTGATGATGTGGGCCCAGGCCGTGGCCTTGGCGTCCAGGGCGGCGTGCAGGTGTTTCAGGGCCGGGATCAGGTCGTTCACCACCTGCTCGGCGCAGGCGACGTGCATGGCCGTGGGATAGGTGTCGTTCGACGATTGGCTCATATTGACGTGGTCGTTGGGGTGGACCGGCGTCTTCGAGCCCATCTGGCCGCCCAGCATCTCGATCGCGCGGTTCGAGATCACCTCATTGGCGTTCATGTTCGACTGGGTGCCCGAACCGGTCTGCCAGACCACCAGGGGGAAGTGGTCGTTCAGCTTGCCCTCGATCACCTCATTGGCGGCGGCGATGATGGCGTCGGCCAGCTTGGGGTCCAGCTTGCCCAGGTCGCGGTTGGTTTCGGCGGCCGCGCGCTTGACGATGCCCAGGGCGCGAACAATAGGCAGGGGCTGCTTTTCCCAGCCGATCCTGAAATTGCCGAGCGAGCGTTGGGCCTGCGCGCCCCAGTAGCGATCGGCGGCGACCTCGATGGGGCCGAAGGTGTCGGTTTCGGTGCGGAAAGTGCTCATCGCGGGCTCGCTTCGGACGTGGCGGGAAGATGCGCGGCGGTGTAGCACCTGAGGGCCGCGGTGCAAGAACGGGAGACCATCATGATCGTCGCCACCCTGATGACCGGCCTTGCCGCCGTGCTGGCGCTGGCTGATCCTGTCGCGCCGCCGGTCGAGGCGGTCATCCGCACGACGCGCGGCGATATCGTGGTCGCGCTGGACCCACAGGCGGCGCCGATCAGCACCTGCAACTTCATCCGCTATATCCAGGCCGACCGCTATCGCGACGCGCGGTTCTTCCGCACGGTCGTGCGCGAAACCAACGCCAATCCGAATCCCATCGACGTGATCCAGGCCGAGACCACTGCGGGCAGCGACGATCCGGGCTTCGGCCCCATCGCGCTGGAACGCACCCGCGATACGGGGCTGAGCCATGTCGCCGGGACCATTTCCATGGCGCGGGACGGGCCGGATTCGGCGACCTCCAGCTTCTTCATCGTGACGCAGGACACGCCCTCGCTGGACTTTGGCGGTGGCCGTAATCCGGATGGGCAGGGGTTCGCCGCCTTTGGAAGGGTGACCGAGGGGCTGGAGCTGGCCCGTACGATCCAGGCCCTGCCCGCCACGGACGAGCAGATCACCTCGCCGGTCGCCATCGCCAATATCGAACTGCGCGGGCCGGTCCCGGCGGTCTGCGGCGCGCTGGCGGGACAGGGCGCCGAGTGACAGCCGGGTGGATCGGCTCGGGCAAGGTCCGGGCGCGGGAGGATGGCGAGGCGGTCGAGATCACGATCGACGGCCTGACCACCCAGGCGAAATACTACAAGCCGCTGGTCTATGAATTCATGCGCAAGGAGTGGTCGTCACGCCCGGCGTGGGGCGACTATGCGGTCGAGATCCGCATGGAGCACGTCGGCGACCCGCCGTGGATGGACCTGGACAATCTGGCCAAGGCGCTGCTGGACGCGATCAAGGGCTATCTGTTCCACGACGACAGCCAGGTCGCCCGCCTGCTGGTTGAACGGCATGAGGGCGAGCGCGAGCGGATCATGATCCGCGTCAGCCCCCGGGCGAAGGCCGGCTGAACCGCAGGGTCGGCAGCAGCATCTGCATATTGGCGCCAATCCGGATCTGGGGCTCGGAAGCGGGAGTCAGACCCTCTTCGGTTTCACGCCGGGCGACGCAGGCGCGGGCGCCGTGGGCCAGGGCAATGAAATCGGGCGCGGTCGGCAAGGTCTCGAGTACGCAACCGTCAAAATAGGGATAGACCGCTTCCTCGCTGCATCCGAACGAGGCGCGATCCGGACGGGCGGCGGTCATGACCATGCGATTGGGGCCGGACAGGGCGTCCAGAAAGACGCCGGAATAGCAGGCCGACACCACGATCACCGTGGGCCGTTGCCCGCACCACGCGCGCGCCAGGGTCGCCATCGCCGCCGGAGTGACGACCTCGTCCGGGCCGAACACGATGCCGTCGGGCGAGCCGTGTGAGGTGAAATACAGCAGGCACCCTCGGCTGGTCCGCGCCGTCGCCTGGGCGGCGTCTCGTACGGCCGCCTGGGCCGAAACGGGGGAGGGCGCATCGGGGCGCAGGCTGCGGCTGACGATAGCGCGGCGATCGAAACCGGCCCGCTCGAACGCGTCGGTCAGGTCGAGCAGGGCGTTGTCGAAGGCCTGGATGGGCCGGCCGTCGCTGGTGCGCCAATCGGCGGCGATGATGACGGCGCTCCAGTCGTCAAGGCGGGACTGGGCGCGGCTGGAGCCACACCCCAGCGCCAGCGCCGCCCAGGCGACGATCACCCACACCAGTCCCCGGCCCATGTCGCCCTCCAGCACGGCGTCCGAAGACGCAGGCTATGACGGGGGCGGCGGGACCGATAGAGCCTATTTCTTGCGGAACTGGTCCAGGGAGACGACCTTGGGCCCCTCTTCGCCGACGGGCGGGCGGGCCGGTTCGGGCTCCAGAGCCTCGGCGACGTACATCGGCGCTTCGGGTTCGATCTCGGGCGCCTCGAACTGCAGCAGGAACTGCACCGAGGGGTCATAGAAACGGGTCACGGCCTTGAACGGCGCGGTCAGCACCTTGGGCACGCCGCCGAATTTCAGCATGACCGAGAAGCGGTCCTGCTCGATGGCCAGGTCCCAGTACTGGTGCTGCAGCACCACCGTCATCTCTTCGGGGTATTTGGCCAGGATGTCCGGCGGCACCGATACGCCCGGCGCCCGGGTGCGGAAGGTGATGTAGAAATGGTGCGCGCCGGGGATGCCCGTGGGGCTGGCCGCACGTTCCAGGGCCGCACGCACGACGCCGCGCAGCGCATCCTGCGCCAGCTGCTCGTAATGCATCTCGTCGACCGGAGGGGTCTGGTCCGTCATCGGCGCCTCGAAACTGGGAACGCGCGACTGTTACTCGCGACGGGGGAATGACGAAAGAGAGGAGCAGCGGAAATCGCAGGAAAGTGGAGGGCTTCTGTTGCCAGGCGCCCTCCGGGCCCCGCCTGAGGATCTGAACCCCCAGGACTTAGTTCGGAATTACCGGAACCGCATTACGCGGCGACGGCGTATTCCCCAGCGAAGTTATCGTTCGCAGTTAGAAAATGGCCCGATACGGTGGGCCAGGACGAGCGAAAGCAATCCTCTTTACACGTCCGTCGATGCTAGTCGGCCCCGCACCGCCCGCCGATACACGGGAGGAATGGTGGAGCCGCCGGGAATCGCACCCGGGTCCGGTCCGCTTATTACAGGCGCGTTTATCGCCATAGTCCGGGCGAACCCGGACCCAACCAATATAGGCGACCTCACACGCGTTTCCAAGGTCCGGTTCACGCGCGACGCGGGGTGTTTTCAGCGCTAGATATAGAGTTCTCAACTGAGGAGTGGCTCATATGCGTAAGCTTCTTTTCCTTCTCGCACTGGTAAGCACGGGCTGCGCGCCGGTGAACGGCGCCGAGACGGTTCATGCATCGACGGATGCTTGTTTTGTGGCCTCCCAAGTGACCAATTTCCGCGTCGCCGGTGGGCAACAGGCCTATATTCGCACCCAGCGAGGACATGTTTTCCGGCTGGATACTCCACCCAATTGTTTTGACGCAGGGACCGCGACCCTGGCGATCGAGCCCAATGGCGGCGCTGGGTCGCGGATGTGTCCCGGAGAACAGGTTCGTGTGCGGGTCATGGATTCGAGCGGCGGCGTGCCCAAGACCTGCATCGCTCCTCTAACCGGACCCATCACCGATTCTTCAGTCTCGGGGCTGCCGGGCCGCAGCTAGACCCGGCGCCAGCCTGGCGTCTGGTTGCGGAACCAGGTCAACTGACGCTTTGCGTAGTTGCGAGTGGCCTGTTTCAGGGCGTCGGCCGCGTCGTTCAGGGTCAGCTCTCCCGCCAGATGCGCAGCCAGTTCGCGCACGCCGACCGCCTTCATCGCCGGCAGGTCTGGGGACAGGTCGCGCGCGACTAGTCGGCGGACCTCGCCCAGCGCACCGTCCGCCAGCATCAGCTCCACCCGCGCGTCGCAGGCGGCGTAGAGGCGCGCGCGATCCGGCTCGACCACCAGCCCATCCCATGATCCAGGGGCCAGTAGCGGCGTGGTGTCGGCCATCCAGTCGCTGAGCGCGCGGCCCGAGGCCTGGGCCACCGACAGGGCGCGGATCAGCCGCTGGCGGTCGCCGCTTTCGATCCGGACTTCGGCGGCAGGGTCGACTGCAGCCAGGGCCCGGCGGAAGGCGGCTTCGCCCTCGACGTCATAGCGGACCTGAACGGCGTCCCGCACGGGCGCGGGCACGGCGGGAATGTCGGCCAACCCCTTGGTCAGGGCGGTGAAATACAGGCCGGTGCCGCCGACGATGATCGCTGGGCGATCGTCCAGTTCGTCCAGCAGATCCAGCGCCGCTCGGCTCCAGCGCCCCACGGACCAGGCCTCGGCCGCATCGGCCACGCCGTAGAGGCGGTGATCGGCCGCCGTCTCGTCCTGGACCGACGGGCGGGCCGTCAGCACGCGCAGATCGGCGTACAGTTGCTGGCTGTCGGCGTTCAGGATCACCGCGCCGTTCTGACGCGCCAGATCCATCGCCAGTCGCGACTTGCCCGAGGCGGTCGGCCCGGCGATCAGGGTGATGTGCGGTGCTGAGGGCAACGGATCGGGCTCGCGAACGGGACCGGACGGCGATAGAACGCCCGCGACCGGCCCGGCAAGGGCCAAGGAGTCTCGCCTTGATCGACAAGTCCGCCGTCCTGTCCGTCCTCGACACCGTCATCGACCCGAAAACGGGGCAGGGGCTGGCGACCGCCGGCCTGGTCCAGGGCCTGGTCGTGGGGGAAGATCGCGCCGGTTTCGTGCTGGAGGTTCCGGCGTCGGACACCGCCCTTTACGCCCCGGTGCGCGACGCGGCCGAGGCGGCGCTGAAGGCCATGCCCGGCGTGGCGCGCGTCTCCGTCGTGCTGACGGCCGAGGCGGTCGCCGCGCCCGCGCGCCGCACGGCCGGCTTGTCGAAGGCCGCGACCGACCAGGGGCGGCCAAAGGCCCCGGTTCCGACCGAACGGCCCGCCCATGTGCGCCGCGTTCTGGCCGTGGCGTCGGGCAAGGGCGGGGTGGGCAAGTCGACGGTGGCGGTCAATCTGGCCGCCGCTCTGGCGGGGCGGGGTCTGTCGGTTGGTCTGCTGGACGCCGACGTCTATGGCCCCTCTGCGCCGACCATGCTGGGCCTGTCCGGCCAGCCTGCGTACGAAGATGGGGCCATCGTTCCGCACGTCGCGCACGGTCTGAAGGCCATGTCGGTCGGCCTGCTGACCAGGGCCGATGACGCCATGATCTGGCGCGGGCCGATGGCGTCGCAGGCCATCACTCAGATGCTGACCCAGACCCGCTGGGGCACGGTCGAGAGCCCGCTGGATGTGCTGGTGGTCGATCTGCCGCCGGGCACCGGCGACGTGCAACTGACCCTGATCCAGAAGACGCCGCTGGACGGCGCCGTCATCGTCTCGACCCCGCAGGAGGTGGCCCTGGCCGACGCCCGCCGCGCCCATACCCTGTTCCAGAAGGTCGGCGTGCCGACCCTGGGCCTGATCGAGAACATGAGCGGTGATGTCTTTGGCCGCGGCGGCGCCCAGGCCGAGGCGGAACGGCTGGGTGTCCCCTTCCTGGGCGACCTGCCGCTGGACGCGGCGTTGCGCATGGCCGGCGATGCGGGCCGTCCGCTGGTCAGTGAGGCGCCGGAATCGGACGCGGCCCGCGACTTCGCCGCCATCGCCGAGCGCGTGGCGAAGGCTCTGGACCTTTAGGCCGGCTCCACCACCACGGCCGAGCCATAGGCCAGCACCTCGGTCACGCCGGGCATGATCTCGTTCGCGTCGTAGCGCATGGCCAGGATGGCGTTGGCGCCCATGTCGCGGGCATGGGCGATCAGTTCCTCGTACGCCTCCTGCCGGGCCGTCTCGGCCAGTTTCACATAGGCGCCGACGCGACCGCCCAGCATCGACTGGACGCCGCCGATCGCGTCCGAGACGACGTTGCGCGAGCGCACGGTGATGCCACGCACCATGCCCAGATGGCGCACGATCCGGTGTCCGGCGAGGTCGTTGGTGGTGGTCACCAGCATCTGTGTCTCCTGATGGGTTCAGCGACGATCCAGCACGCGGAAGACGAAGGCGTGATCGTCTTTCTCGCCCGCCGGAAACGGTTCGGATGATACCTCGACAAAGCCGGTTTCGTCGAACGTCGGGAAATGCACGTCGCCGTCGGGCGCGGCGTCCACCTCGGTCAGATATAGCCTTTTGGCGCGCGGCAGCACCGCCTCGAACAGGGCTGCGCCGCCGATGACGCAGACCTCGTCGACCTCGTCCTCGGCCGCGTGCTCGCGCGCGATCGACAGCGCCTCGTCCAAGGTCGCGCACACCAGCGCCCCCTTGGCCATGCCCTCGGCCTCATAGGATTCGTCGCGCGTCAGCACGATGTTCAGCCGGCCGGGCAGTGGCTTCAGCGGCAGGCTCTCCCACGTTTTTCGGCCCATGACGCAGGGCTTGCCCATGGTGACGGCCTTGAACCGCTGCAGATCCGACCGCAGCCGCCAGGGAAGATCGCCCTCGCGCCCGATCACCCCGTTGGACCCGCGCGCGACGACGATGGCGATGTGGGGCAGGGGCATCAGGCGGTCTCCAGCCACTTCAGCCATTTGCGCTGCATGGCTTGTTCGATGTCGATGCCAGCGCGATCGCAATAGATCAGCAGCATGCCCAGCACGTCCGCCGCCTCGTCGCTCAGCGCCTGGGCGTCCGGCGCCCCGCGCGCCCGGCCGGACAGCCGAAGATGCTCGGCCGTCAGCTCGCCCAGCTCCTCCTGCAGCTTCAGCAGTGCCCAGTCGCGGTCGCGGTCGATGGAATGCTCGCGCGCGTAGATGTCGGAGATGCGCGCGACGGCGGCGCTGAGGTCGGCCAGGTTCATGGCGTCAAACCGCGACGGCCGCCTTGATGTGCGGCCAGGCCTCGTAGCCATCCAGCATGAAATCTGACAATTCATAGGCGAACAGGTCGTCGCGCGGGGCGATGGTCATGGTCGGCAGGGCCAGCGGGGTGCGGGACAGCTGAAGTTCGGCCTGTTCGACGTGGTTCAGATACAGGTGGGCGTCGCCGAAGGTGTGGACGAAGTCGCCCGGCTTCAGCCCCGTCGCCTGAGCCAGCATCATCGTCAGCAAGGCATACGACGCGATGTTGAACGGCACGCCCAGGAAGACGTCGGCCGACCGCTGATACAGCTGGCAGCTCAGCTTGCCGTTGGCGACGAAGAACTGGAACAGGCAGTGGCAAGGCGGCAGGGCCATGTCATCCACATCCGCCGGGTTCCAGGCGGTGACGATGTGGCGACGGCTGTTGGGATTAGTCCTGAGCCCGTGCATCAGCTTTTCGATCTGGTCGATGATCCGGCCGTCTGGCGCGCTCCACGACCGCCACTGCTTGCCGTAGACGGGGCCCAGCTCGCCCTCGGCGTCGGCCCATTCGTCCCAGATGCGGACGCCGTTGTCCTTCAGATAACGGATGTTGGTTTCGCCGCGCAGGAACCACAGCAGTTCGACGATGATCGACCGCAGGTGCAGCTTCTTGGTCGTCAGGACCGGGAAACCCTTGGACAGGTCGAACCGCATCTGGCGGCCGAAGACGCCCAGCGTCCCGGTGCCCGTGCGGTCGTCACGGCGCGCGCCGTTGTCCAGGATGTCGCGCAGCAGGTTCAGATACTGCCATTCCGGATGATCGGCCGCGACGGCGCTCGAGCGAGCCTGAAGGTCGGTGATCTGGGCCAAGGCGTTCATGGTTTGCAGGATGGCGCCGATTCGCAGCCCTTGGCATGGCCCTGATTCGGTTGCTCACAGGAACGTGGCGTCAGCCTGTGAATCCATCCTGATCCAGGAACAGCTGTTCGTCCGGCGTGGTTTCGCGGCCCAGGGCGCGGTTGCGGTGGGGAAAGCGGCCGAAGCGGGCGATGACGGCGTGGTGATGCTCGGCCCAGCGGTCGTCGGCGGGGCGATCCAGCGTCTGGAACAGCGCCAGCGCTCGGTCCTGGTCTAGCCGGTCTTCGGAATGCTGGAACGGCAGGTAGAAGAACCGACGTAACTCTGCCTCAACCTCCCGGTCATGGCCTTCGTCCAGCGCGAGTCGGGCGAAATGGCGGGCCAGGGGGTCGGTGGCGAAGGCATGGCCTGTGCCCCGGAACACGTTGCGCGGATACTGATCCAGCAGGATCAGCAGGCCCAGCGAGCCGTAGGGCGACTCGGCCCAGTGCTCGAGCTCGCGTTTGGCCGCCAGGACGTGCGCGTCGTGGAAGCGGCGTCGGAAGTCGGCGTCGAAAGCCTCGTCCTTGGCGAACCATTTGTCGGGACCAGCCTCTTTCCAGAAGGCGACGACGGCGGTTGGGTCTATGTTCCGGCTCATGACCCAAGAGAATAGTCCATCCCTGCCGGTGTTCCATGACCGGGATTGCGATTTGTCGATTATCCGGGGGCGGCGCGTCGCCGTGATCGGCTATGGCAGTCAGGGTCGCACCCATGCGCTGAACCTGCGCGACAGCGGGGTGGCGGACATCGTCGTGGGCCTGAAGGAGGGATCGGCCACGCGGGACAAGGCGCGCGCCGACGGTTTTGCGGTGATGACGGCGGGCGAGGCGACGCGGGGCGCGGACGTGGTCGCTGTCATGGTGTCGGACGAGGCGCACCGCGACCTGTGGCGGAACGAGATCGAGCCGAACATCCGGCCGGGCGCGGCGCTGATCTTCGCCCACGGCCTGTCGGTGTCGTTCGGCCTGGTGGCGCCGCGCGCGGATCTGGACGTTATCCTGGCCTCGCCCAAGGGGATCGGGCCACGCATCCGCGACCTGTACGTGGCGGGCGAGGGGGTGTTCTGCCTGTTCGGGGTACATCAGGACGCGACGGGCGGCGCCCACGCCCTGGGCCTGTCCTATGCCGCCGCGCTGGGCTGCGGGCGCAAAGGTATCCTGGAAACGACGATGAAGGACGAATGCGAGAGCGACCTGTTCGGCGAGCAGGTGGTCCTGTGCGGGGGCACGGCCGAGCTGGTGGATTCGGCGTTCATGAAGCTGGTTCAGGCCGGCTATCCGCCCGAGGTCGCCTGGTTCGAGTGCTTCTACGAGCTGAAGCTGGTGGTCGACCTGATGCACCAGATGGGCGTCGCCGGCGCCTTCGGCCGAATCTCGAACACGGCGGAATACGGCGCCTATCTGACCGGGCCGCGCGTCATCAACGACGCCTCTCGCGCCGCCATGGATCAGGTGCTGGCCGAGGTTCGCGACGGGTCGTTCGTGCGCGGCCTGATGGCTGACTATGACGCCGGTTCGCCCGAGCTGCTGGCCCACCGTCAGGCCCTGGGCCAACGCCGCATCGAGACGGCGGGCGCGCACCTGACCGAGGTCGCGCGCGCCGCCAACGACGCGTAGCGCCGACGCGCTCAAGCAGCGCGCGGATCGAGGGCGGAAGTGTCGATTGTCCTGAGAGGGCGGTGGCTGGGGAACTAGGACTCGAACCTAGAATGACGGTACCAAAAACCGTAGTGTTACCATTACACCATTCCCCAGCAGGACCGGCGCGCCCGGGGCCGAAGCGCCGGGAGGCGGTCGAATACGCCAAGCCGTTTTCGGATGCAACACCCTCTTTCCGGACTATTTTCCCGAGCGGTGAAGAAGGCTTCAAAAGGGTGCTTGCGGGGTATCGACGCCCCCGTTATAAGCCGCGTCCTCACTTCGGGGCACGGCCACACGGCCTGGCTCCATCGGTCGGAGTGTGGCTCAGCCTGGTAGAGCACTGCGTTCGGGACGCAGGGGTCGGAGGTTCGAATCCTCTCACTCCGACCATTTCATCTTCTTGATATTTAGTGCGCTAACGCGTGCGACACGGTCGCCCGCTGCTTGAGCGCGTTTATTCGGCGCGATCCTGGCGACGCCCGGTGAAACGCCGCCCCGGTTTCCCGACGCGGCGCTGTTCGTCAGTCGATCTTGAGCCTCATGAACACCATTCCCCCGTCCGGATCGCCGCCATACAGCGGTTTGAGCGCGCCCGGTACGCGGTTGACGCTGTAAAGCGCGCCCAGACCCAAGCGGGTGTGTTCGCCCAGCCGCCAGTCATGCACGGCGCCGACCGAGACCTTGGCCACCGTATGGAGGTCGCCATGGCCGCCGCCGGGGGCCGGGACCAGTTCGTCGGTTTCAATTCGCTCTGCGCGGGCGAAGACCGTCCAGCGGTCGTTGGGATGCAGGGCCGTCTCGAACGCCCAGCCGTCCTTGGACTCATCGTAGTCGTTGATCTTGCGGCCCCAGGCCAGGGTCGAGGACCACCAGCCGTCGGCGCCGATCCGCCGCGTGTGGATGGCGCTGGCGGACCATTTGCGGTCGTCTTCGTCCGGCGCCAGTTGCTCGGGCGCCGTCACCTCGGCGTAGGAGACCTGCAGTGACCAGGCGGGCGCCGGATTCCATGACGCGCGCACCGACCAGCTGTCCAGATCGGGTTTTTCGATGTCCCAGCGATCCTGGTCCGGTTCGCGCCCGCGGAAGGCCGAGGCCTCCAGCTTGAACCGGTCGTGCGCCCAGCCCAGCGTGGTGACGCCAAAGGTGATGTGCGTCGAATCCAGCCAGTGGTGGGTGATCGGCGCCTCGGGGCTGTCCATGGCGCTCATGCGATGCATGAAGGCCGGGGGTCCAAAGGCGGGTTCGCCCGGCAGGCCGATATAGGCGAACACCGTGTCCTTTTCGGTCAGCGGCCGCGCATAGCTGGCCGACAGCTCCATCACCAGTTCGTGCGGATGCTGCCGGTCGATCAGCGGGGTCACGCCGTCGGCCGTCTCGCCCGCCGCCAGCAGCAGCGGATAGCCGTCCTCGCCCATGAAGGGGTCGGGGCTGAGCATGCCGCGCAGGTTCAGGGTCGATCCGTCGGCGAAGTCGCGCCGGGCCGCGCCCATCAGCATGCCGGAAGCAAAGGTCTTTTCGCCCCCGCGTGGGCCGTTCTGATGGTCCCAGGTCAGGTTCAGCAGGGCGTGGGTCATGACGGTCCAGTCGCCGCTCTGCGAATGGACGCCGCCGTGCTGCGACAAGTCCGGCTGCCAGGCCGTGCCCGAGGCGTCGCGGCTCATCGGCCAGGGGCCGAGGGGCGAGGTCATGGTGTGCGCGGAATGATCGCCCTGCTGGTCGGGCGTCGCCATGACGTGTCCGGCATGCGGATCGGCCTGTGGCGTCGGCGGCATGGCGTGCCCCGCATGGGAATCCTGAGCCGCCGTCGCCGTCGAAGAGGGCACGGGCCCGGCGTTGTGGTGGGAATGGTCCTGCGCCGCCGCGGCGGTCGTCAGGGCAAGGAAGGACGCGCCGCAGGCGAGCGCGGCGAGGTATCGGACAGCCATCATGGCCTCCTCGAATGAAGCTTTCAGATCGGGCGCAGACGCCCGGCGTTCGGTTCGAGAGGTCAGGCGCGAGGCGGGAAGGGCTCGGGCGAGGGGATCAGGCCGTGCGGCAGGGCCATGGGCGAAAGACCATGGCGTGCGCCGGGCATGGCGGCTGTTGCGGCGTCACGCGGTTGGGGCAGGGGCGCGGTGACGCAGACGACGCAGCACCCCATGGCCTTCAGCGCCTTGGACGGCGTCGCGGGGGCGTCGGGCGCGCCGTGATGCGCCGCGCTCTCGGCATGACAGGACGCGGCCTCTGCGGCGGATGCAGACATGCCGCCGGCGCCCAGGATCAGCACGGCCATGGCGCCGATCAGCAGCAGAAGGGTTTGCAGCATCCGCATCGACGGCAACCTAGGCGCCGCCCCCTGCGATCTCAAGGTCGCTATCGGCCGCAGTCCAGTCCGGATGTCTCGGGCGGGGCGTCGCCGCCGGGCCCCAGCGCCTTTTGCATGAGGACCACGTCGCGCCAGTCGTCGAACTTCCACCCCGCTGCGCGGAAACCGCCAACGTGATCAAAGCCCGCGGCCTCATGCAAGGCGATGGAGCCGGCGTTGGCGCCGTCGCCGATCACGGCCACCATCTGGCGCATGCCCCGCGCCTCGCAGCCGTGCATCAATGCGGCCAGCAGCGCCCTGCCGACGCCGCGTCCCCGGAACGCCTCGGCCACATAGATCGAATCCTCGACCATGTAACGATAGGCCGCCCGCATGCGGAACGGCCCGGCATAGGCATAGCCCGCCACCACGCCGTCGATCACCGCCGTCAGCACCGGCAGGCCCAAGGCCGCCGGCGCCGCCAGCCGGGCCCGCATCTCCTCGACCGGGGGCGCCTCAAGCTCGAAGGTGCCCGCGCCATTGGCCACGCTTTCCGCATAGATGGCGGTGATCGCGGCCAGATCGGCGTCCTCGGTCGGGCGCAGGATCACGCCTTCTCCCAGCCCTTGTCGATGGCCCAGACGGCGAAGGCGTAGTCGTGGGCGACCTCCTTCAGATAGTCGAACCGGCCCGAGGCGCCGGCGTGGCCCGCCTCCATGTTGATCTTCAGCAGCACGGGCTTGCCGCTGGTGGTCGCGGGCCGCAGCTTGGCCACCCACTTTTCAGGCTCCCAATAGGTCACGCGCGGGTCCGACAGGCCGCCGGTCGCCAGCACGGCCGGATAGGCCCTGGCCTCGATGTTGTCATAGGGGCTGTAGCTGGCGATGTAGTCGTAGGCTTCGACATCCTCGATCGGATTGCCCCACTCGGGCCATTCCGGCGGCGTCAGCGGCAGGCTGGTGTCGCTCATGGTGTTGATGACGTCGACGAAGGGCACCTGACCGATCACGCCCGCCCACAGGTCCGGCCGCATGTTGGTGACCGCCCCCATCAGCAGGCCGCCGGCCGAGCCGCCCTGGGCCACGATGTGGCCGGCCTTTCCGTGGCCGGTCGTGATCAGGTGTTCGGCCGCCGCGATGAAGTCGGTGAAGGTGTTCTTCTTGGTGTTGCGGCGGGCGTCCAGGAACCAGCCCCAGCCCTTGTCAGAGCCGCCGCGGATGTGGGCGATGGCGTAGATCCAGCCGCGATCCACCAGCGACAGCCGCCCGGTCGAGAAGCCCGCCGGCATCGGAATGCCGTAGCTGCCGTAGCCGTACAGCAGCAGGGGCGCGGACCCGTCCACCGGCGTTGTCTTGCGGCGCAGGATGGTGACCGGCACCAGCTGGCCGTCGGCCGACGGGGCGTTGACGCGCTCGACCACATAGTCGGCCGGATTTTGGCCCGAGGGCACTTCCTGCACCTTGCGCAGGGTCCGCTCGCGCGACTTCAGGTCGTAGTCATAGGTCGAGGTCGGCGTGGACGGCGAATTGTAGGCATAGCGCATCGTCGTGGTGTCGAACTCGGCCGCGCCGCCCAGCGACAGCGAATAGGCGGGCTCGTCCACCGCGATTTCATGCTCGGCGCCGGCGCGGTCGCGCACGACGATGCGGGTGTTGGCGTCGGCCCGTTCCTGGCGCGCCAGATAGTCCTTCACCAGCGCCACGCCCTCGATATAGCGGCCCGGCGTGTGGGGGATCAGATCCTTCCAGTTCGCCCGGCCCGGCGCGTCGGTCGGCGCCTCGACCACCTTGAAGTCGATGCTGTCGTCGGCGTTGGTGCGGATCACCCAGCGGTCGCCCCAGTGGTCGGCGTCATAGCGGACGCCGACCTGGCGCGGCGCCAGCACCCGGGGCTCGGCCGTGGGCGTGGCGGCGGGGATGTAGCGATCCTCCGACGTTTCCTGGTTCTGGATCGAGATGACCACGAAGGCGTCATCGGACGTGCGGCCGACGCCCAGGAACATGCCGTCATCAGCCTCGTCATGGACCAGGATCGCCTCGCCGCCGCGCGCGGGGCGGCGGAAAATCTTGTCCGGGCGGCCGTTGTCGTCGCGGTTGGTCCAGAAAATCCACTGGCTGTCCGGCGAGAAGGTGAAATTGCCGGTGGCCGATTCGATCGGGTTCGGCAGCACCTCGCCCGTGGCCAGATCCTTCACATAGATCCTGTGCACCTCGGACCCCTGGGCGTCCTCGGCATAGGCGAACAGGGCGTGGTCGGGGCTGTGCTCGGTCGCCGAGACTTCGGAATAGGCCTTGCCCTTGGCCAGTTCGTTGGCGTCCAGCAGCAGTTGCGGTGTGGGGGCGACGATGAAATTCCTGGTCACCGGCTGGCCATCGACCATCCAGGTCCCCTGACGCTCGACGCGCATGTAGCGGGGGTGCTGATCGCCGGTCTTGTACTCGACGTAGTATTCCCAGTCGCCGTCGGGCGCGGGGACCGAACTGTCGTCCTCCTTGATGCGGCCCTTCATCTCTTCGAACATCGTCGCCTGCAGCGGCAGGGTCGAGGCCATCATCGCCTCGCGATAGGCGTTCTCGGCCGTCAGATGCTCCTTCACGTCCGCCTTGATCAGGGTCGGGTCGCGCAGCACGGCCTGCCAGTTGTCGTCCTTCATCCACTGATAGTCGTCGACCCGCACCCGGCCCAGCTGTTCGATGCGGACGGGAATCTTCCTGGCGACGGGCGGTTGGGGGCGGGACATCGAGGCTCCGGAGGCTTGGCGGGCGAGGGCGGGCGTGGCGAGGGCCGCTGCGCTGGCGGCGGCGGTGGCGATCAGTTGGCGGCGGTTCATCGGTTCGGCCCTCCCAGATAGGTCGGCGCGGACCTTGTGCGAAGCGGCGCCGCGTCGTCAAATGTCGCGATGACGTCGAGGGCGAAAACATGATCGAGGTTCAGGCGCCGCCTCAGGCGCCCGCTTGGGACCTGACGCTCGCCCTGGTCAGCGCCACCGTCCAGCTGGATCAGCCGTCCGGCGACGGAGAGCGCACCGTGGGCACGGGTTTCCTGATCGATGCGCCGCGCCCTGACGGGACGCCGCGCACGGTTCTGGTCACCGCCGCCCATGTGCTGGACCGGATGCCGGGGGCCGACATGCGCGTTGGCTGGCGCATCCAGAACGCCGAGGGCGGCTGGAAATTCGAACCTCAGCCCCTGCGGATCCGCGATGGGGCGGGCGATCCCGAGTGGACCAAACATCCGGACCGCGACATCGCCGTCATGGCGATCCAGGCGCCCGAGGCCTTCGCCCGCGCCGCCATTCCGATGGGCTGGCTGGCCGACGCCAACGGCTTTGACGCCTGGGGGGTGACGGCTGGGGACGAGCTGTTCTCGCTGGGCTTTCCGCGCGGCCTGTCGTCGAACCGGGCGGGATTCCCGATCCTGCGCGTCGGCCGCATCGCCTCGTGGCCGCTGACGCCGATCGCGGACTTTCCGACCTTCCTGCTGGATTTTCAGGTCTTTCCCGGCAATTCGGGCGGGCCTGTATTCTGGACCCCGGCCGCACGCGGCCTGCCGGGCGGACCCGATCCGGACCATCCCTTCATCGCCGGCGTCCTGACCCAGGAGGTGATCGTCCGCGACGAACGTCTGGGCATCGGCGTCGTCGCCCACGCCGCCTATGTGCGCGAGGCCATTGCACTGCTGGACGCGCCTGACGGGGATCACAGTGATTGAGATTGAGCAGGGCGAGGAGAGCTCGCTGACCTTTTGTGATTGCTGCGGGACCGCGACTCGGGCGGTGAACGGCTATGCTTTCAACGAACTCGGCGCGCGCGCGACCTACATCGTGCGCTGGACCGATGGCCACGTCGCGAGGTCCGGAGCCGAATTCGACCTGATCATCGGCGAGTGGGGTGGCGCGCCCAGCAGCAACCGGGTGGCGATCAGCTTGGCCTATCAACTGACCGACACTGGTCCGGGATTCATGGTCGTGGACGCGCGTAACCGATCCGGATCAAGTGATTTGGCCGGCCGAAAGCTTAGGCGCGAGGAGGTGATCGGCACGCCTCTGGCGACCGAGGTCTTCGCGATCATCGACGCCGTCTGGCTGCAGGACAGTCGGATATACGGACTGCGAGAGAGGTAGGCTGAAAGGGATCACCCCGCCAGCACCTCAGCCGTCATCCGCTGCAGCAACGCCCCGCCCTGGCCCACGGCGGCCAGGCGGCTGGAGACGTGGCCCAGGACGTTGGCGGCATAGACTTCGTACAGGGCGATCCGGCCTTCCAGCCAGGCGGCGTCGCCGTCGCCCGCCGCGATCTTCGCTCTGGCCGCCACAGCGCCCTTGGCCAGCATCCAGCCGCCCACCACGTCGCCCAGCAGCTTCAGATAGGCGTCGGCCCCGGCCAGCACGTCGGCCGCCGAGTCCGGCTCGGCCTTGCGATCCAGCATCCACAAGGTGGCGTCCTCGATCGCTTCCAGCGCATTGACGAACCGCTCGACCGGCTTGCCCGAATAGACGCGGCCCAGGTCCGGCAGGATGGCCGTCATCTCGGCGATCAGGGCCCTGGCGGACTCGCCGCCGTCCATCGACAGCTTGCGCCCGACCAGATCCATGGCCTGGATGCCGTTGGTGCCCTCGTAGATCGGGGTGATGCGCGCGTCGCGATAGTATTGGGCCGCGCCGGTTTCCTCGATGAAACCCATGCCGCCGTGGATCTGGACGCCCAGTGAGGCGACCTCGCAGCCGACATCGGTCGACCAGGCCTTGGCGATCGGGGTGAACAGGTCCTCGCGACCCTTCCAGCGTTTGCGCTCTTCTTCGGTCGCTGCGTGTCTGGCCAGATCGGCGGCGACGCCGGTGGACAGGCAGATGGCCCGCGCGGCGGCGATCCTGGCCTTCATCACCGACAGCATGCGCCGCACGTCCGGATGGTCGATGATCGGGGCGTTCGGTTGTCCGGTCCACACCGACCGGCCCTGGCGGCGATCCAGCGCATAGGCCAGGGCGTGCTGATAGGCGCGCTCGGCGACGCCCACGCCCTCGACCCCGACGGCCAGGCGGGCGGCGTTCATCATCACGAACATATGGGCCAGGCCCTGGTTCGGCTGACCGACCAGTTCGGCGCGCGCGCCCTCATAGCTCATGACGCAGGTGGGCGAGGCGTGGATGCCCAGCTTGTGCTCCACCCCCACCGGTCGGAAGCTGTTGCGCTCGCCCAGGGAGCCGTCGGCGTTGACCGCGAATTTGGGTGTCAGGAACAGGCTGATCCCCTTGGGCCCCGCAGGCGCGTCGGGCAGGCGCGCCAGCACCAGGTGGACGATGTTGTCCGCCGCGTCGTGGTCGCCCCAGGTGATGAAGATCTTCTGGCCCGTCAGGGCGTAGGTTCCGTCGCCGTTCGGGACCGCCGTCGCCGTCAGCGCGCCCAGGTCCGAACCCGCATGCGGCTCGGTCAGCACCATGGCGCCGGTCCATTCGCCACTGACCAATTTCGTCAGATAGGTCGCCTTCTGATGCTCGGTCCCGACCTGCTCCAGCGCCTCGATCGAGGCCAGCGACAGCATGGGGCACAGGCCGAACGCCATGTTGGCGGCGTGCACCGTCTCATAGGCCGCCAGCTCCAGCGCCTTGGGCAGGGCCTGGCCGCCGGCCTCGGCCGACGCCGTCAGCCCGGTCCAGCCGCCCGCCGCGAACTGTTGATAGGCGTCGGCAAAGCCGGGCGCCGCCGTGACCGATCCATTGGCGTATTTCGCGCCGGCCAGGTCGCCCGGCCGGTTCAGCGGGGCCAGCACCTCTTCCGAGAACTGGCCCGCCGCCTCCAGCACCGCGCCCATCAAGTCGGCGTCATAGTCGGGAAAGGCGCCGGTCGCCGCCACGTCGCCGATCCCGGCGATGGTCTCAAGGGTGAAGGCCAGGTCGCGGACGGGTGCGCGATAGCTCATGGTCAGTCTCCAGATCGATGCCGCGTGTCTGACTCCTCGCGCCCCTGTGACGCAAGGGCGCTTGGCGTTTTGTCACGGTTCGGCCAAGCTGTGGCCCACTGCCGTCGCGTAAGGAAAGACCCTTGGCCGAGCCCCGGAACCGCTATTCGACCGTCTCGCTGGTGCTGCACTGGGTGATCGCCGCCGCGGTCATCGGTCAGGTGCTGCTGATCATGGCGCATGACGCGGCGGACGGGCCGGATCCCTTCATCGGCTGGCACAAGGCGATGGGGGTTTCGATCCTGGTGCTGACGCTGGCCCGGATCGGCTGGCGGCTGGCCAACCCGGCCATTCCCTTGCCCGCCGAGATGCCGCGCTGGGAAAAGCTGTTCGCGCGGGCGACGCATGTGCTGTTCTACGTCATGCTGCTGGCCCTTCCGCTCAGCGGCTGGCTGGCGTCGTCGGCAGGCGGGCGGGACATCAGCTGGTTCGGCCTGTTCAACTGGCCGCTGCTGCCGATCGGCGGCGGGCGCGAGGCGGCGGGCCAGTTCATGGATATCCACCGGACCGTGGTGAAGGGGCTGTACGTCCTGATCCTGCTGCACGTCGCGGGCGCGCTGAAGCATCACTTCGTCAATCGCGACAATGTCCTGCATCGGATGATCCCGCTCATCCCGCGCCGGCCATGACCGGCGACACGCCCGAAATCGCCGCCGAGGCGCTGATGACCGGGCGTCTGGTCATGTTGCCAACCGAGACCGTCTATGGCCTGGCCGCCGATGCGGCGAACCCGGAGGCGGTCGCCCGTATCTTCGAGGCCAAGGGAAGACCGCGCTTCAACCCCTTGATCGCGCACGTGCCCAGCGCGGTCGAGGCCGAGCGGATCGCCGTGTTCGACGCGCCCGCCCGCGCCCTGGCCGAGGCCTTCTGGCCCGGCCCGCTGACCCTCGTGGCGCCGGTGCGCCATCGCCTGACCGTCTGCGATCTGGCCCGGGCGGGGCTGGACAGCGTCGCCGTGCGCGTGCCGGGTCATCCGCGCGCCCGCGCCGTCCTCGCGGCTTTCGGCGGGCCCGTCGTTGCGCCCTCGGCCAACCGCTCCGGCCGGCCCAGCCCGACCACCTTCAAGGACGCGATGGAAGAGACCGGTCACGCCGTCGGCGCCGCCGTCGACGGCGGCGACTGCGCCGTGGGGGTGGAAAGCACCGTCGTCTCGGTGCTGGACGGCGTCGTCGCCCTTTTGCGCCCCGGTTCGGTGACGCGAGAGGAGCTTGAGGCCGTCGTCGGCCCGCTGGCGGAACGCGGGGAGGGGCATCGTTCGCCCGGCCGTCTGACCCTGCACTACGCCCCGGACGCGCCGGTGCGGATCAACGCCGATACGGCCGCGCCCGGCGAAATCCTGCTGGGCTTTGGCCCTGGCGTAGGCGACCCGCGCTGGAGTCTCAGCCCCACCGGCGACCTGCGTCAGGCCGCCGCCAATCTGTTCCGCTTGCTGCGCGAGGCGGACCGTGAAAAGCCCGCCGGCATCGCCGTTTCGTCCATCCCGACGACGGGTCTGGGAGAAGCCATCAACGACCGCCTGAAACGCGCGGCGGGGTTCGTGGGGTAGGGGCCAAGCCCTCTCCCAGAGGGAGAGGGGAACTACAGGAACTGCGCCTTCAGATCGACGCTGGACCGGTCGCCCACCGCGTCCAGGCATGTCTCCAGCCAGGTCTCCGCAGCCTCGCGCCCGCGCCGTTTCAGGCTGTTCAGGAAGCTCCTCTCGGTGTCGAATTTGGACCCCAGCGACAGGCTGGCCAGGTGGTCGTCGGCCTCGATGGCGTGCATCAGGATGCGGCGATAGCGATCGGGGCCGCCAGGCTTCAGCCGGCCCTCGGCGATCAGGTCCTGGACGAAGGCGACGGCGCGCAGTTCGGCCACCAGCGGGGCGTTGAAGACGATCTCGTTCAGGCGGTCGACGATCTCGCCCGCCTCGCGCGGGGCCTGGTCGCGCTGGAACGGGTTCAGCGGCAGCAGCAGCACATCGTCGGGCGTGTCGGCATAGAACAGCGGCCACAGCGCAGGGTTGGCCAGATAGCCGCCGTCCCAATAGGGTTCGCCCTCGATCTCGACCGCCTGGAACAGATGCGGCAGGCAGCCGGACGCCAGCAGCACCTCGGGCGTCATCTCGGACGTCTTGAACACCCGCGCGCGACCCTGGCGCACATTGGTCGCCGAGACGAACAGGCTGATCGACGAGTTTCGCACCGCATCGAAATCAACCGATGTCTCGATCACGCGCCGCAAGGGATTGAGATTGAAAGGATTGAAGCTGTAGGGGCTCATCGACATGGCCAGGGTTTCGCCGGCCCGCCAGAACGGCGTGTCCTTCAACCAACCCGGCGTCATGGCCGCGCTCCAGGCGCTGCTGTCGCCGAATACGTTACGGCCGCCCGACTGATTCACCTCGCGCCAGAGCAGGTCCAGCGAGACCCGCGCGGCCGCAGATCCGCCGCGCTCCAGCCCGGTGATCAGGGCGGCGGCGTTCATCGCGCCGGCCGAGGCTGCGGTGACGGCGCGGATGTCCAGCACATCGGCTTCCAGCAGCCGGTCCAGCACGCCCCACTGGAACGCCCCGTGCGCCCCGCCGCCCTGAAGCGCCAGGCAGATGGGACGCTTAGCGGATTGAGCCATTCATCCCCTCCGTCATCCCGGCCGAAGAGCCGGGATCGCTTCATACATCGACTTTTTCCGGCGGTCCCGGATGGCGACTGCGTCGCCTCCGGGATGATGATTTGCGCTATTGCGCGGTCCAGCCGCCGTCGATCGAGAAGCTGGCCCCATTGGCCGAGGCGCCAAGGTCGCTGACCAGATACAGGAACAGGCCCGCCAGCTCGTCCGTGGTCACGAATCGCTTGGTCGGCTGCGAGCCCAGGATGACGTTCTTCAGCACGTCTTCCTTGGACATGCCGCGCGTGCGGGCCTGGTCGGCGATCTGCTTTTCCACGATCGGCGTCTCGACGAAGCCGGGGCAGATGGCGTTACAGGTGATGTTGTCCTGGGCCAGTTCCAGGGCCACCGTCTTGGTGAAGCCGATCACCCCGTGCTTGGCCGCGACATAGGCGGACTTGAACGGGCTGGCGACCAGGCCGTGGGCCGAGGCGACGTTGACGATCCGCCCGCGCCCCTGGGCCTTCATGATCGGGATCGCCGCCCGCGTCGCATAGAAGGTCGACGACAGGTTGATGGCGATGATCTGTTCCCACTTGTCGGACGGGAATTTCTCGACCGCCTCGACATGCTGAATGCCGGCGTTGTTGACCAGGATGTCCAGGCGGCCCAACTCGTGCTTGGCGAAGGCCACCATGTCGGTGATCTCCTCGCCCTTGCGCATGTCGGCGCCGTGATAGCGCACGCGGACGCCGCAGCTGGCCTCCATCTCGGCGCGGGTGCGCTCGATCTCGGCCGGGTCGCCCAGGCCGTTCAGCACCACGTCGCCACCGCGGCTGGCCACGGCCCGCGCCAGCGCCAGACCGATCCCCGAGGTCGAGCCGGAAATAACCGCCACCTGACCCTTCAGGTCATTGACGTCCCGGAACGTCGGCTTGTCCTCGGTAGAGGCGCCGCCCCCACGTTTCGGCCACTGGATCATCTGGTCGTTTCCACCGGTTACTGGTCTTGTTGTGTGCAGCCTAGCCGTAGTCTTGCGGCATGGCGACAGGTCGAGTTCAAGAATTTCCCGACCTGATGAATATCCAGTCGGTATCGGTCGAAGCGGCCTTGTCGAAGCGATAGCCGTCACGGTCGAACGCCTTCAGGCCCTCGGCCTTTTCGATGCGGTTTTCGATGGCGAAACGGGCCATGGCGCCGCGCGCCTTCTTGGCGAAGAAGCTGATGATCCGCGCCTCGCCGTCCTTTGATTCCTTGAAGTGGGGCGTGACCACCGGCAGTTTCAGCGCGCGGGCGTCGACGGCGCCGAAATATTCCTGGCTGGCCAGGTTCACCAGCGTGCGCTCGGCCAGCGCCTCGGCGTCGGCGTTCAGTCGCTCGGAGATTCGTTCGCCCCAGAAGTCGTACAGACTGCCGCCGCGCTTGGTCTTCAGCCGCACACCCATCTCCAGGCGATAGGGCTGGATCGAATCCAGCGGCCGCAACAGGCCATAGAATCCCGACAGGATCCGCAGGTGATCTTGGGCCCAGGCCAGGTCGGCGGCGTTCAGGGTGCGCGCGCCCAGTCCGTCATAGACATCGCCGGCGAAGGCGAAGACGGCCTGCAACGCTCCCTTGGTTGTTTCGTTGTCGAAGGCCTGGAATCGCGCATGGTTCAGGTCGGCCAGCTTGTCAGAAATCGACATCAGGCGGCGCAGGTCCGCGCGGCTCAGCTTGCGCGTCACCTTGGCCAGTTCCGCCGTTTCCTGGGCGCAGCGGCGGTCCGTCATCGGCACATCGAGGTCGGGAGGCGAGAAGTCCAGCCGCTTGGCCGGGGACAGCACGATCAACAAGGCGGCGGCTCCGTCGGTTACCGGGCGCTCACTTAGGCCTCTTCGATGACGATTTGAACCGGCGTCAGGGTCGCGGCCTCAGAACAGCACCGCCGGGTTCATGATCCGCTGGGGATCGATGGCCGCGCGGATCGCCTGCATCATCGCGATCTCGGTCGCCGACTTGTAGCGCCGGGCTTCGTCCGTCTTCAGGCGGCCCAGCCCGTGTTCGGCCGAGATGGAGCCGTCATAGCGGGCCACCACGTCGTGCACGACCTCGGACCCTTCCATCCAGCGGCCGATGAAGGCGGCCACGTCCTCGCCCACGCCGGGCAGCACGTCGTAGTGCAGATTGCCGTCGCCGACATGGCCGAACACCGAGACGCGGCATCCCGGATGGAAACGCTCCACCGCCGCAGTCGCCTCATCGATGAAGTCGGCGATGCGTGACACGGGCACCGACACGTCGTGTTTCCAGCCGCCGCCCTCGGGTTTGAGCCCCGCCGAGTGTTCCTCGCGCAGGCGCCAGAAGGCGGCCTTCTGGGCGTCGCTCTGGGCGATGGCGGCGTCGGTGATCAGCCCGTCCTCGAAGGCGCCGGTCAGCAAACGTTCCATCGCCGCATCGGCGCCGCCAGGCTCGCCCGATGTCAGTTCGATCAGCACATACCAGGCGGGCGTGCTTTCCAGCGGTTCGCGCGTGTCGGGGATGTTCCTGAGCACCAGAGTCATGCCCAGCCGCTTCATCAGCTCGAACGCCTCGACCCCGCCGCCGGTCTCGGCCTTGGCCCGCGCCAGCAGGGCGACCGCGTCATGATGGCTGTCCAGGCCGACGATGGCCGTGGCGCGGCTGCGCATGATGGGGAACAGCTTCAGCGTCGCCGCGGTGACGACGCCCAGCGTGCCCTCGGCGCCGATGAACACCTGTTTCAGGTCATAGCCGGTGTTGTCCTTGCGCAGGCGTTTCAGGCCGTTGAACACCTGACCGTCGGGCAGCACTGCCTCGATCCCCAGCACCAGGTCGCGCATCACGCCATAGCGCAGCACCGCCGTACCCCCCGCATTGGTCGAGATGACGCCGCCGATGGTCGCGGACCCTTCGGCCGCCAGACTGAGTGGAAAGAAGCGGTCGTTGGCCTTTGCCAACTCCTGCGCCTCCAGCAGGGTCACGCCGGCCTCCAGCGTCATGGCGTCGTCCAGCGGCGTCACATCGCGCACGGTCCGCATCTTGCGGGTCGACAGCAGGATCTCGCCCAGCGGGATCTGGCCGCCGACCAAGCCGGTGCCGCCGCCCTGGGTGACGATCGCCGCGCCGTGGCGGGCGCAGATGGTGACGGCCTGGGCGACTTCATCCGTCGTGCGCGGCGTCAGCAGCAGCGGGCTTTGCCCCGTCCAGCGGCCCCGCCATTCCGTCAGCCATGGCGCCATTTCGCCCGCGTCCTGAATCCAGGCGTCGGGCAGGGCGGCCTTCAGTTCGGCGATGGCGGCGGGGGAGGGCGCGGTCATATTCGCCTTGTCGCAAAAGGCGACGCGTGGTGGAAGCGCAAAGCCATGCTTCGGCGCGGCCTTTTCGGGGAGAAACATGGTTCCGGTTCCCGCCGTCGGCGTCGTCTGCCTGAAAGACGACGCGGTCCTGTTGATCCGGCGGGGGAAGCCGCCCCGCATGGGGGAGTGGAGCCTGCCGGGCGGCCGGATCGAGCTGGGCGAGCGCGCCATCGACGCCGCCCTTCGCGAACTGGGCGAGGAGACGGGCGTTAAGGCGGATATCGTCGGCCTGCTGGACGTGGTCGACGGCGTCTTTCCCGAGGCAGGCCGGCACTATGTGCTGATCGACTATCTGGCGGTCTGGCGCGGCGGCGACCCGGTGGCGGGCGACGATGCGATCGAGGCGGCGTTTCATCCCCTGTCCGGCGTCGAAACCCTGGGGCTGTGGGACGAGACCGTCCGCATCATCCGGATGGGCGCCGCGCGCCGGGCGGCGATGACGCCGATTTCATCGACTCCTGGTCGGGATTCGATGGCTAAGGGGGGCGGCGACGCATAAGCTGAACGGGAAAAGGGAGGCTCTGTATGGGTTGGTTCGCGATCACGCTGGTTATTCTGGCGCTGGTGCTGTTGTTCAGCGTGGTGAAGATCGTGCCGCAAGGCCGTGAATTCACGGTGGAACGTTTCGGTAAATACACCCGCACCCTGTCGCCGGGCATCAGCCTGCTGACCCCGTTCGTCGAGCGGATCGGCCGCCGCATGAATATGATGGAGCAGGTGCTGGACGTCCCGACCCAGGAGGTCATCACCAAGGACAACGCCGTGGTGAAGGTCGACGGCATCGTCTTCATTCAGGTGATGGACGCCGCCCGCGCCGCCTATCGCGTGGACGATCTGCCCTACGCCATCAGCCAGCTGTGCATGACCAACCTGCGGACCGTCGTCGGCTCGATGGAGCTGGACGAGGTGCTGTCGCAGCGTGACGCCATCAACACCCGCCTGCTGCACGTCATCGACGCGGCGACCGAGCCGTGGGGCGTCAAGGCGAACCGGATCGAGATCAAGGATCTGACCCCGCCCGCCGACATCACCAACGCCATGGCCCGCCAGATGAAGGCCGAGCGCGAACGTCGCGCCGTGGTCACCGAGGCTGACGGCGAAAAGCAGGCCGCCGTGACCCGCGCCGAGGGCGCCAAGCAGGCGGCGATCCTGGAGGCCGAGGGCCGTCGCGAAGCCGCCTTCCGCGACGCCGAGGCCCGCGAGCGTGAAGCTGAGGCCGAGGCCAAGGCGACCGCCATGGTGTCCGAGGCCATCGCCCGCGGCGACGTCAACGCCATCAACTATTTCGTGGCCCAGAAGTATGTGGAGGCTTTCAGCGAACTGGCCCGCAACCCGACGCAGAAGACGGTCATCGTTCCGGCGGAAATGAGCGGACTGGTCGGCACCATCGCCGGTCTGGGCGAACTGGTCGGCTTGGCCCGCGAGCAGCAGCAGACCCGCACCGACACCCGCAGCGAACGCCGCCAGGCGCCGCCGCCTCCGCCGGTCACCAGCGCCTCGCCGCCGCCGGCCCAGCCGCGCGCGCCGCGTCGCCCCGGCGGCTCCGTGCCGACGACGGAGTAAAGCCATGGACGCCGTTCTCGACCTGTATGCGGCCCAGCCCTTCTGGTTCTGGCTGGGCTTCGGCGCCCTGTTGCTGGCCGTCGAATCGGCGCTGTCGACGGAATGGCTGTTGTGGCCGGCGGCGTCTGCCGGGGTGGTGGCCATCGTCACCGCCCTGGGCGTGCGCCTGGGCCTGCCGTTCGAGATCGGCCTGTTCGCCATCTTGACCCTGATCTCGACCCTGGCGTCGCGGCGCCTGGTGCAGCGGGTCAATCCCGCCGACGCGCCCGACATCAACGCCCGCGATCTGCGCCTGGTCGGCGAGCGGGCGCGGGTGGTCGAAGCCTTTGTCTCCGGCCGCGGCCGGGTCTTCGTCTCGGGCGCCGAATGGTCGGCCGAGATCGCTGACGGCGCGCCCCTGGCGGGTGACAGCGTTATCGTCGAAGCGATCGACGGGGCGCGGCTGAAGGTTCGTCTAGCCTAGACTTTGCGGGCTGCCGTCAGTTCTTCGACCCCCCGGTTCGCCAGCGAATCGGCGCGTTCGTTCAGTTCGTGACCGGCGTGGCCCTTGACCCAGCGCCACTTCACGTCGTGACGGGCGCGGGCGGCGTCGAGGCGTTTCCACAGGTCGTCGTTCTTGACCGGCTTGCCCTCGGCGTTCTTCCAGCCACGCGCCTTCCAGCCCCGGATCCATTCGGTGATGCCCTGCATCACATATTTGCTGTCGGTGTGAAGCTCGACCTTGCAGGGGCGGGTCAGGGCCTCCAGCGCCATGATGGCGGCCATCAACTCCATGCGGTTGTTGGTCGTGTGCGCCTCGCCGCCCCACAATTCCTTTTCGTGACCGCCGCTGGCCTGCAGCACGGCGCCCCAGCCGCCGGGCCCCGGATTGCCCTTGCAGGCGCCGTCGGTGTGGATGATCACGTGACTCATGCGCGCGTCCCTACAGGTTCGCTTGGCGCGGCGCCATCACTGCGCCTATATGGCGATGAATAGTCGGGTATGGGCCATCGAGCCCGAATGAGGAGATTGCGTCTTGGGCTCCATGAGCATCTGGCACTGGGCCATCGTCATCGTGCTGGGCCTGCTGCTGTTCGGCGGTCGCGGCAAGCTGTCGGGCCTGATGGGCGACGCCGCCAAGGGCATCAAGGCCTTCCGCGAGGGCCTCAAGGACGACGGCAAGACCGACGGCCCGCATGACGGCGTCAGTTCCCTGCCGCGCACCGACGCCGAGAAGGACGAACTGAAGCGCTGATCGCGCTTTGGTTGGTTTGGCGGCTTAAGGAAAGACCCTGACGAATGGGCGGACTTGGCCCCGGCATCGGCGGCTTCGAGGTTTTGGTCATCGGGATCGTGGCCCTGCTGGTGGTAGGGCCAAAGGACCTGCCTGTCCTCATGCGACGCGTGGGCCAGTTCATGGCCAAGGCCCGAGGCATGGCCAACGAATTCCGCGCCAGCTTCGATGAAATGGCGCGCCAGTCCGAGCTGGACGACCTGCGCAAGGAAGTCGACGCGCTACGCCGGGGGCAGGGGGTCTATGCCCTGGGCGACGAGGCGACCGCCGCCTTCAAGGACATCAATGACGACCTGAGCCGCCCGCTGGATGCGCCCGCTGCGCCCAGCGTGACCGGCCGTTCCGAATGGCCCGACGCCGAGCCGGTGATGGCGCCGCTGGAGCCGGAACCTGAACCGACGCCAGCCCCGCGCAAGCGCAAGACGATGCCGAAAACCGCCGCCAAGACGGCCAAGCCCGTGACCCAATCGGCCGCAAAGTCGCCCGCCAAGGCCGCGCGGAAATCCACGACATCGACCACGCCCAAGGCGAGCCGTGCCTCGGCCAAGCCTGCTGCGAAAACGCCACGCCCGCGCGCCAGGAGCAAGACCTCCTCATGACGCTGGAGCCTGACGAAGCCGAGATCGAGGCGTCGCGCGCGCCGCTGATGGATCACCTGATCGAGCTCAGGAACCGTCTGCTGGTCTGCGTCGTCGCCTTCGTGGCCGGCTTCATCCTGTGCTTCGCCTTTTCAAGCCAGATCTATCTGTTCCTGGTCAAGCCTTTCGCGGCGGCGGCTTCTTTCCATGCCGCGATGCCGCCGGGTGGCCACGTCTCGCCGATCGACCTGATCCTGGGCACGGCGGGGTTGAAGCCGCTGCCGCACATCGACGGCAAGACAGTGGACCTCATCTACACCGCGCCGCTGGAGTTCCTGTTCACCAAGATGAAGCTGGCCGGCTTCGGCGCCTTGGTCGTGGCCTTCCCGGTGCTGGCCTGGCAGCTGTATCGCTTTGTCGCGCCGGGCCTGTACCGCAACGAACGTGGGGCCTTCCTGCCGTTCCTGGTGGCGGCGCCGCTGCTGTTCCTGCTGGGCGCGGCGCTGGTCTATTTCGTCATGCTGCCCTTCGTCATGTGGTTCTCGCTGAGCCAGCAGATCGTCGGCGGCGGGGTCACGGCCGAGTTGTTGCCCAAGGTGTCGGACTATCTGAACCTGGTCACGGCCCTGCTGCTGGCGTTTGGCCTTTGCTTCCAGTTGCCGGTCGTGATGTCGCTGCTGGGCATGGCGGGCCTGATTTCATCCGAGGTGATGGCCAAGGGTCGCCGCTACGCCATCCTGGGCGTGGCCGTGGTGGCCGCCGTCGTCACGCCGCCGGATCCGATCAGCCAGGTCATGCTGATCATCCCGCTGGTGATCCTGTACGAGATTTCGATCTGGTGCGTGCGCATCATCGAAATGCGCCGCAAGACGGCCGATACGGTCGCCGACGCGGCGATCTGACGACGGATTATCTGCGCTCAAGCTGAAACAATTGGCCGTCTCGGCGCTTGTGCCCGGCCATGACCAGTATCGCCGCCGACTGCCATTATCGCCAAAGGATCCGTGATCTGATCGCCGAAGCCGTGGTCGAGGATGACGGCGTTCGCCGCCATGCCCTGCTGTGGATGGCGGACGAGTGGATCGCCCTGCTGGCGCGTCGCACGGCCACCGACCGCCGCCGCCAGGGCGCATGAAAAAGGCGCCGGACGTTTCCGCCCGGCGCCCTGTTCGTCAGACTGATCCTGAGGATCAGCAGCTGTAGTACATGTCGAACTCGACCGGGTGCGGGTGCAGTTGCAGCCGGGCGACTTCTTCCATCTTCAGCTCGATGTAGGCGTCGATGAAGTCATCATCCATGACGCCGCCCTTCTTGAGGAAGGCGCGGTCGGCGTCCAGGGCGTCCAGCGCCTCCTTCAGCGAACCGGCGACTTCCGGGATCGAGCCACGCTCCTGCGGCGGCAGGTCGTACAGGTTCTTGTCGGCGGCCGCGCCCGGATCGATCCGGTTCTCGATGCCGTCCAGGCCCGCCATCAGCAGGGCCACGAAGGTCAGATAGGGGTTACCCATCGGATCGGGGAAGCGGGCTTCGATCCGCTTGGCCTTGGGCGACGAGACGTGCGGGATGCGGATCGAGGCCGAGCGGTTGCGGGCCGAATAGGCCAGTTTGACCGGGGCTTCATAGCCGGGCACCAGGCGCTTGTAGCTGTTGGTGGTCGAGTTGGCGAAGGCGTTGATGGCCTTGGCGTGCTTGATGATGCCGCCGATGTACCACAGGCACATGTCCGAAAGGCCGGCGTACTTGTCGCCGGCGAACAGCGGCTTGCCGTCCTTCCAGATCGACTGGTGCACGTGCATGCCCGAACCGTTGTCCGCGAACATCGGCTTGGCCATGAAGGTCGCCGACTTGCCATAGGCGGCGGCGACGTTGTGGATCACATACTTATACAGCTGGGTGCGGTCGGCCATGGTCAGCAGGTCACTGAACTTCAGGCCCAGCTCATGCTGCGCCGGGGCGACCTCGTGGTGATGTTTTTCCGGCTGCAGGCCCAGATCCTTCATCACTCCCAGCATTTCGCCGCGCAGATCCTGGGCGCTGTCGACCGGATTGACCGGGAAATAGCCGCCCTTGGGCCCCGGGCGATGGCCCAGGTTGCCTTCGCTGTATTCCGCGCCGGTGTTGGCCGGCAGTTCGATGGAATCGAAGCTGTAGCCGGTGTCGTGCGGGGCGGTGGACCAGCGCACGTCGTCGAAGATGAAGAACTCGGCTTCCGGGCCGAAATAGACGGTGTCGCCCACGCCCGACGACTGCACATAGGCCAGGGCCTTCTTGGCGATCGAGCGGCTGTCGCGGTTGTAGGGTTCATTGGTGTCGGGGTTCAGCACGTCGCAGAACAGGAACAGCGTCGTCTGCTGATAGAACGGGTCGATATAGGCCGTGGTCAGGTCCGGCTTCAGCAGCATGTCGGACTCGTTGATGGCCTTCCAGCCCGCGATCGACGAGCCGTCGAACATCGTGCCTTCTTCCAGGAACTCTTCGTCGACCAGATCGATGTCGAAGGTGACATGCTGGAGCCTGCCGCGCGTGTCGGTGAAGCGAAGATCGACGTAGTGGACGTCCTTGTCCTTGATCTCTTTGAGGATCTTGCTGACGCTCATGGCTCGATGGTCCTGTTTCTTATGGGGAGGTAACGAAACGGCCGCCCCGGGGGACGGCCGATGGTGGAAGCGTCAGACGGCCTGGGGGCCGGTTTCGCCGGTGCGGATGCGGATGACGTCGGAAATGTCGGAGATGAAGATCTTGCCGTCGCCTATCTTGCCCGTGCGGGCCGCGGTCTGGATGGCGTCGACCACGGCCGGGGCCATGTCGTCGGGCACCACGACCTCGATCTTGATCTTGGGCAGGAAGTCGATGACGTACTCGGCGCCCCGATAGAGTTCCGAATGACCCTTCTGGCGGCCGTATCCCTTGGCCTCGAGCACGGTCATGCCCTGAACCCCGACATCCTGAAGGGCTTCTTTCACTTCATCCAGCTTGAAAGGCTTGATGACGGCTTCGATCTTCTTCATGGCGATCCCAACGCGGCCTGAAACGGCCCGACGCTCGGGCGGTAAAGGGACATTGCATTGCACAATTTGGCAAGGGCCTTTTGGTGTTCTGCGACGTTCGTGAACAGAATAATCCGATGACCGAGCAAAACGAACCCACCTTGTGGACCACCCAACTGCCCTGGCCCTCGCCGGACACGCACAAACATGCGCGCGGGCGGCTGGCGGTCGTGTCGGGGCATATGGCGCACACGGGCGCCGCGCGGCTGGCGGCGCGGGCCGGCTTGCGGATCGGGGCGGGCCTGGTGCGCATCCTGTGCCCGCCGGACGCCCTTCCGGTCATCGCCCCGGCGCTGGAGGCCGTGATGGTTTCGCCCTTCGGCACGCCGGCACAGTTGGCGACCGAGGCGCAGGACATGGACGCCGTCGTGATCGGCCCCGCGGCAGGGGTCGGGTCCGCGACGGTCGCCAACCTGAACGCCCTGGCCGAGACGGGGGCGGCTCTGGTCATCGACGCGGACGCCCTGACCAGCTTTCGCCAGCGGCCTGCGGACCTGTTCGCCCTGCTGGATCATGACGACGTCCTGACACCGCACAAAGGGGAGTTCGAACGGATCTTTCCCGATCTACTGACCCAAGGCCGACCGGCGGCCGTCGCCGCCGCCGCCCATCAGGCCGGGGCCGTGGTGGTGTTGAAGGGGCGCGAGACCCTGATCGCCGCGCCGGATGGCCGGTTGCGGGTCAACGGCAACGGCTCGCCCTGGCTGGCCACTGCCGGGTCGGGCGATGTCCTGGCCGGCATGATTGCGGGTCTGGTGGCCCAGCATATGGATAGTTTCGACGCCGCGTGCGCGGCTGTCTGGATACACGCCGACGCGGCGACGCGGTTCGGGCCGGGCCTGACGGCGGAGGATCTGCCCGGCCAGCTGCCGGCGGTGCTCAGGGACCTGATGTCGCGCTGAACGACCTGGTGCGGATGAGAGGACTCGAACCTCCACGCCTCGCGGCGCTGGAACCTAAATCCAGTGCGTCTACCAGTTCCGCCACATCCGCATAGGTCTGGCGGGCGTTTAGCCGGGTTCCAGACTCTCTGCAATCCACGCCTAGGGGCAAGCGCAAGAGTCTAGCCCGATGCACGGGCAATGATGGAGTTGGCAAGCCGAGAAGGTGGCTCGCTTCACGCAAGCCGGCGATAGCAAACATCAACCCATGATTGCGATAACGTAAATCACAGGTTGTTCATTTGTGAAATTGTAAGGACACATTGAACATGATCATGGGCTATTTTCAGCCCATGGAGGGAAGCATGAAACTGAAGCAATTCGTCTCTGCCGCCATGGCCGCAGCGCTGCTCTGCGCTGGGGTAGCGGTCTCCCCGGTTAACGCAGCAGGCGCGATCAAGAAGGAAGTCATCTGGTATGACGCCGACTATTTCGAAGTCGGGCGCACTTATCACTACTGCGACGGAACCTTCGGGGCCGACGGCAGCCCCGAATTGGGCGTGTTCCAGAGCGTGACGTACTATAGCTGTAACTAGCACGCTGCCATGGGCGGCGCTTGTCGCCGCCCATAACTCCTCGGTGACAGGCGTACCGCATGCGCTCGGATGGCGCCCCATAATGAAAAAAGGCCCGGGATCGCTCCCGGGCCTTTCCAGTGGACCTGATCCGAAGATCAGTCGTCCTTGCGATCCGTCGGCGACGGCGCGCCGGGCATCGGCGGAACCGGTCCCGGAGGCGCATCGGCGTGCAGTTCCGGCACGTCGATAAGGCCGCGGCCCAGGTGGCTCTTGCGGACGCCGTATAGCAGATAGACGACCAAGCCGATGCCGCCCCAGATCGGCAGCACCATCTTGGCGTCGTGCGGCAAGTTCCAGAACAGGAAGGCGCAGCCAAAGGCCGACAGCGGGGCGAACAGCCACACCAGCGGCGTCCGGAACGGACGCTTACGGTTCGGCTCCTTCACGCGCAGGATCAGCACCGCCAAGGACACCATGAAGAAGGCGAACAGCGTGCCCGAGTTCGAGATGTCAGCCAGTTGGCCGACCGGGAACAGGGCGCCGGCGATGGCCACCGCGACGCCGGTGAAGGCGGTCACGATATAGGGTGTCTTCCACTTGGGGTGGACCTTGGCGAAGCTGGCGGGCAGCAGGCCGTCACGGGCCATCACGAAGAAGATGCGCGTCTGGCCGAAGATCATCATCAGGATGACCGAGGGCAGGGCGATCATGGCGGCGGTGCCTAGCATGTTGCCGACGGCCGGGAAGTTGATCTCACGCAAGACGTGAGCCAGCGCTTCGTTCGAGCAGACCAACTGGTTGGCGTTTTCGGCCAGGGCGCAGGCGGCCATGAAGGCGGCCGAGCCCGGCTGGACAGCCGAACCGTCAGCGCCCAGCACCGGCTGGGCCCCGATGGCGCCCACCGCGCCGGCAGCGACCAGCAGATAGAAGATCGTACAGATCGCCAGCGAACCGATCAGGCCGATGGGAACGTTGCGCTGCGGGTTCTTGGTTTCTTCGGCTGCGGTCGAGACCGCGTCGAAGCCGACGTAGGCGAAGAAGATCGACGCGGCGGCGCCGACGATGCCCATGCCCGACGACGAACCGAACAGGCCGTTCGGCATGAAGGGGGTGAAATTGTCGGCCTTGAGCACCGGCAGGGTCAGGACGATGAAGGCGGTCAGGGCGGCGACCTTGATCACCACCAGCACGGCGTTGACGCGGGCGCTTTCCGTCGTGCCGACCATCAACAGCAGGGTCACCGACAGGGCGACGACGATGGCCGGAATGTTGACGATGCCCATCGAGAAGTCAGGCGTCGGGATGAAGCCGTTCATGGTCCAGGCCGGCCCAGCCTGTAACAGGTCTGGCCAGTCGAACCCGAGCGCATTCTCGATCAGGCCCAGCACATAGCCGGACCAGCCCACGGACACGGCCGAGGCAGCCACCGCATATTCGAGAATCAGCGCCCAGCCGACCATCCAGGCCAGCAGTTCGCCCATCACCGCATAGGTGTAGGTATAGGCCGAGCCCGAAACCGGGGCCATCGAGGCCAGTTCCGAGTAGCAAAGGGCCGCCACGGCGCAGACGGCGCCAGCGATGACGAAGCTCCACATCATACCCGGGCCGGCCTTCTGGGCGGCGGCCGCGGTGAGCACGAAGATACCGGTGCCGATGATGGCTCCGACACCGAGCAGGGTGAGCTGGATCGGTCCCAGCGACCGATGAAGCGACTTCTTCTCGGCCGTAGCCAAGATCGCGTCGAGCGACTTAACGCGCCACATTATATGTTTCCCCTCCGACTGTTCGCAGTCTGATCGGCGCGGACGCTAGCGACGGATGCGGCGGCGCGCAACGCGGTTTCCGTTCGGTGAACCATCAACGACGCTTTCGTGAATGACCCGGAAGGGGCTAAGGCCGGGGCGATGTTGCCGATCCACGCCGTTCTGGAGCCGCTGAAATCCGCCATGGCGGACCACCCCGCCGTGGTGCTGGCCGCGCCGCCGGGCGCGGGCAAGACGACCGTGGTCCCGCTGGCCCTGCTGGATCAGCCCTGGCTTGGCGAGGGCAAGGTGCTGGTGCTTGAACCGCGCCGCCTTGCCGCGCGCGCCGCCGCCGATCGCATGGCCGCGACCCTGGGCCAGACGGCGGGCGAAACCGTCGGTTATCGCACGCGATTGCAAAGCCGCATCGGTCCAGCCACGCGTATAGAAGTCATCACCGAAGGCGTCTTCACGCGGATGATTCTGGACGATCCGGCGCTGGACGGCGTCGGCGCGGTGCTGTTCGACGAATTTCACGAACGCAGCCTGGACGCCGACCTGGGCCTGGCGCTGGCGCGCGAAAGCCAGTCGGTGCTGCGCGACGATCTGCGGCTGCTGGTCATGTCGGCGACGCTGGATATCGCGGGTGTCTCCCGCCTGCTGGACGGCGCGCCGGTAATCCAGGCCGAGGGGCGGATGTTTCCGGTCGAAACCCTGTATCTGGGCCGCAACCCGGTCGAACGGCTGGAGGATGCGGTCGCTCGCGCCGTTATGACCGCTCTGACCGACCAGGATGGCTCGATCCTGGTCTTCCTGCCGGGGCAGGGCGAGATCCATCGCACGGCCCAGCGTCTGAAGGGCCGCCTGCGCGACCCCGCCGTCGATCTGACGCCCCTGTATGGCGCGCTGGACAAGGCCGAGCAGGACCGCGCCATCGAACCGGCCGCGCCGGGTCGCCGCAAGGTGGTGCTGGCCACCTCGGTCGCCGAGACCAGCCTGACCATCGAGGGGGTGCGGGTGGTCATCGACAGCGGCCTGTCGCGCGTGCCCCGGTTCGAGCCGTCCAGCGGCCTGATGCGCCTGGCGACGGTCAGGGTCAGCCGGTCCTCGGCCGAGCAGCGGCGCGGCCGGGCCGGCCGCGTCGCGCCGGGGGTCTGCTACCGGCTGTGGGACGAGGAACAGACGCGCGGCCTGGTCCCGCACCAGCGGCCCGAGATTCAAGAGGCGGACCTGACCGCCTTCGCCCTGGACCTGGCCCGCTGGGGGTCGAAGTCTGTCGAGGGGCTGGCCCTGCTGGACCCGCCGCCGGCAGGCGCCTTCGCCGAGGCGCGCAATGTGCTGACGCGGCTGGGCGCGCTGGGTGCGGACGGCGCACTGACGGTCCACGGCCGGCGGCTGACCCGCATCCCCCTGTCGCCGCGCCTGGCGCATCTGACCGCCGTGGCCTCGGATCGGGGCGACGCCCTGATGGGGGCGCGGGTCGCGGCCATCCTGAGCGAACCGGGCCTGGGCGGAAACGCGGTCGACCTGCATGACCGGTTGAAGGGGTTCGAGCGCGACCGGACGGCCCGCGCCCGCGACGCTATGCGTCTGGCCGACCGCTGGGCCCGCGCCGCCGGGAACGGGCAGGGGGACCAGGTCGATCCCGGCGAACTGCTGGCCGAAGCCTTTCCCGAGCGGATCGCAAGGGCACGAGGCAAGCCGGGCGAACTGTTGCTGGCGTCCGGCCGCGGGGCCTTCATCGATCCGGCCGAACATCTGGCGCGCGAGCCGTGGCTGGCTGTGGCCGAGCTGGGCGGGGGCGAGGCGCGGGACCGGATTCGTCTGGCCGCCGCGCTCGATCCCGCCGCGCTGGAGAGTCGGATCGAAACCCAGGACCGCCTCAGCCGCGAACCGTCCGGCAAGCTGATGATCCGCAAGGTGCGGCGGATCGGCGCCATCGTCGTGGACGAACGCCTCGCCGGCGCCCCCGACCGCGCCGCCATCACCGAAGCGCTGAAGGCCGAGGTCGAGACGGACGGGCTGGCCGGCCTGCGCTGGGGCGAGCGCGCGTCGGCCCTGCGCGCACGACTGGCCTGGCTGCACGGGCTGGATCCAGTCTGGCCCGACGTGTCGGACGCCGGACTCCTGATCGAACGCGAGGCGTGGCTCTGGCCGCTGCTGGACGGCGTGCAGGGGCTGGAAGCGATTTCGGATGGGGCGTTGGAGCAGGGTCTGCGGACGCTGATCCCGTGGGACCGGCAGCGGGCGCTGGACGACATGGCGCCGTTGCGCCTGACCACGCCCTTGGGCAGCGCCGCCATCGATTATGCGGCCGAGGGCGGGCCCCGCGTCGATATCCGGGTTCAGGAACTGTTTGGGGTGAAGGCCCATCCGATGGTCGGCGGGGACCGGCGCATCCCGCTGACCCTGTCGCTGCTGTCGCCCGCGCGGCGACCGGTTCAGGTGACCAAGGACCTGCCCGGCTTCTGGGCCGGATCATGGGCCGCCGTGCGGGCGGACATGCGCGGCCGCTATCCGCGGCACCCCTGGCCCGAAAACCCGGCCGAGGCTCAGGCCACCAGCCGGGCCAAGCCGCGAGGAACTTGAACCTTAAGCATTGTAGCCGCGCCCGGAGCGTGTTTCTTGTCGCTCAAATTTCGAGGGGGATTGCAATGCGTTGTATGTTGATGGCCGGGGCGGCGTTCCTGGCGATGGTTGGTCCGGCTCTGGCGCAGGAGACGGTCCTGTCGACCGACAACATCTCGCAGCACATCCGGATTCTGTCCGATGACAGCTTCGAGGGGCGGGCGCCCGGCACGGCCGGCGAAACGAAGACGCTGGAATACCTGACCGCGCAGTATACGGCCCTGGGTCTTGAACCGGGCGGCGAGAACGGCGGCTGGTTGCAACCCGTGGATCTGCTCAGCTTCTTGCCCTCGTCCGCGTCGGAGATCGCGCTGATCAGCGACGGGGAGCGGACGGCGCTCGATGGCGGTTCGATCCGCCTCGCCACCGGCCAGGCCTCGGGCAAGATCGACGTGCAGGGCGCGCCCCTCGTCTTCGTCGGATTCGGCATCCATGCGCCGGAACTCGGCTGGAACGATCTGGCCGGCGCGGACCTGACCGGCAAGGTGGTGGTCTATCTGGCCGGCGAGCCGGACGATCGCTCGGACAAGGGCCTGTTCGAGGGGCGCGCCCGCACCAACCACGGACGAGCGGGCGCCAAGAACGCAGAGTTCCTGGCGCGTGGCGCCGTGGGAGCGATCTCGATCCCTGCTATCGCTCCGCCACCAGCGGTCGCGCCCGGCGACGCTCCGTCAGCTCCGGCCGCCGCTTCCGCGCCGCCGCCGCCCCGACCCTACGTCCGGCTGAAGTCGGAGGCGCCCCAGCTTCAGTTCACCGGCTCGATGCGTAGCCCGGCCGCCTTCGACGTTTTCCGCGCCCAGGGCCTCGATCTCGCAGCGCTGCAGGCCCAGGCCGCCGCCGGTCCCGTCACCGCCGCCCCGATCGGCGAGGCCCGGCTGTCAGTCAGGATCGACTACGAGGTCACCGCCATCCGGTCGTACAATTTCGTCGCCCGCCTGCCGGGGAGCGCCCGGCCGGACGAGACCGTGCTGTTCAGCGCCCACTGGGACCACCTGGGCGTTGCGGCGACGCCGGACGCGAACGGCGACAGCATCTACAATGGCGCCTGGGACAACGCTTCGGGGACGGGAGCCTTGATCGAACTGGCGCGGCTGTTCGCCGCCGGTCCGCGCCCCGAACGCTCGGTCGTTTTCCTGAGCGTAACTGCCGAGGAGAGCGGCCTGCTGGGCAGCCAGTGGTACGCCGATCATCCGATCTATCCGCTGGCCACCACGGCGGCCAACTTCAACATCGACATGATCCCCCTGACCACCGAAACGCGGGACGTGGAGATCATCGGCTTCGGCAAGTCGACCCTTGAGGACGACCTGATCGCGGCGCTGACGGCCGACGGCCGGGTGGCGATCCCCGACACCCACCCGGAAGAGGGGTTCTACTACCGATCTGACCACGTCAGCTTCGCCGAGAAGGGTGTGCCGGCCCTGTATTTCGACGGCGGCTCCGACCTGATTGTCGGCGGTCGCGAGGCCGGCGTGGCGGAGATCGCGCGGCTGAACGAGCTGTTCTACCACGAGCTGGACGACGAGTGGCGGCCGGACATGAACCTGGGCGCCGCGCGGCAGAACCTGACGCTGACCTATGAACTGGCGCGCGATCTGGCCAACTCAGCACGGTGGCCCGAATGGAAGGAAGGCGTCGACTTTGGCGTCATCCGCGCGCGAACGGCGGATCAGCGGCGCTAGGCCGCGTCCGTCACCGCATAGACCATCACGCCCGTGGCGATGGCCAGGTTCAGGCTGTCGGCGCGGCCGCGCATCGGGATCTTGACGTTGATGTCGCAGGCTGCGGCCAGGCGGTCGGTCAGACCGGCCTGTTCGTTGCCCATCAGGATCAGGGCCGGCGTCTTCATCGGCGCGTCACGATAGCCGTGGACAGCGTCCAGTCGGGTGCCGATGACGCTGCCGGGCCAGTCGGCGCACCAGGTCAGGAACTCGTCGGTCGTCGCCCTGGAAATGGTCACGGCGAAGACTGAGCCCATGGTCGCCCGCACCGCCTCGACCGAGAAGGGGTCGACGCAGTCGTCGATCAGGATGACCCCGCCACATCCCGCCGCATCGGCCGTGCGGATGATGGTGCCCAGATTGCCGGGATCGCGCACCTGCTCCAGCGCCACCCAGCAGGGCGCGCTGTCCGGCCGGATCGCCGACAGGGGCGTGAACGCCTGTTCGAACACGCCCAGCACCGTCTGCGGATTGTCGCGGCGGCTGATCTTTTCCAGGATGGCGTGGGTGACGACGATGACCTGACCGCCGGTCTTGCGTGTCTCGGCCCTGGCGCGGTCCAGCAGCGGGTGAGGGCGCGCCTCCTCGCCGACCAGCAGCATGACCGGGGCGCGGCCCTGGTCCAGCGCCTCGCCGATGAATTTCAGCCCTTCGGCCAGGAAGCGGCCCGTCGCTTCGCGCTCCTTGCGCATGTGCAGGGCGCGCACCGACTTGATGGTGTCGTTAGTCAGGGAGGTGATGACGCGGTCCGACATCAGGCGCTCCATCTGGCGAAGAAGCTCAGGCCGATGGCCCGCGCCTGGTCGCCGTCCTCGGACAGGGCCAGTTCGCCCCAGTCGATCCGCCCGCTACGATCATGCGTCGCCTCGGCCATCAGATGCGCCAGCGACAGGCCCGAAATCCGCGCCGCATAGGCGTTCAGCAGCAGGAAGGAGGCGTCATCCGACAACAGGGCCGCGCAATCCTTGAGCAGGCCCGGCAGATCCTCGAACAGCCGCCAGACCTCGCCAGTCGGCCCGCGTCCGTATTTCGGCGGGTCCAGAATGATCCCGTCGTATTTGACGCCCCGCCGGACCTCGCGCGCCACATATTTGCGGGCGTCCTCGACGATCCAGCGGATCGGTCGATCTGACAGGCCCGACGCCTCGGCGTTCTCGCGGGCGTAGGCGACCGACTTCTTCGACGCATCGACATGGGTCACGACGGCCCCGGCGGCGGACGCCGCCAGGCTGGCCACGCCGGTATAGCCGAACAGGTTCAGGATGCGCGGCTGGTCCAGCGTGCGGATGCGCGCATCCAGCCATTCCCAGTTCGCCGCCTGCTCGGGGAAGAAGGCCAGGTGCCGGAACGGCGTGAACCGGCCGGTAAAGCGCACGTCGCGCCATTTCAGCGGGAAGGCGTCGACGGGCCCGTGTTCGTCGAAACGCCAGCGACCGGCGTCCTCTTCCTCCTGCTGCGGATCGAACACGGCGGTGGCGCGCTCGAACGCCGCCGGATCGCGCGGCGCCCAGAAGCACTGCGGCTCGGGCCGGACCACGGTATAGCGGCCATAGCGCTCCAGCTTGCGGCCGTCGCCGCTGTCCAGCAGGGCGTAATCGGACCATCCCCGGGTGACGAGGGTTTCGGGCGAGGGGGAAAGAACCGGCGGCATGTCCCGCTGATAGGGTTCAGGTCGGGCCGCGTCCAGCCACCGACGCGGCTTCGTCGCCGCCATCGGGTTGATGCGGGGTCTTGTCCCAGACATGAGGCTCGCGGATCAGCCGCCAGACCGCCTGGATCAGCGCCAGCGTCAGCAGCGACCAATAGGCCGGCGCGGACGCCATCTCGATGGGGCCATAACGCCCGCCCGCCCGCCGCGCGCCGACGTGGCAGGTCATCCAGGCCGACATCGCCCCCACCGCCAGAACGGCCAGGGCATGCAGCGGCAGGTCCGGCGATATGCCGGCCCGCACCGAGATCATCACCCCGCTGACGATCCAGGCCAGCGACGGCGCATGCGTCACCGCCGCCAGCAGCGCCATGCCCAGCGTCATGGTCAGGGCCAGCAGTCCGCGCGGTCCCAGTCCCAGCGGTCGGCGCAGGTGAACGATCACCGTCTGCAGATAGCCCTTCAGCCAACGCGTCCGCTGAGGCAGCCAGACCTCCAGCCGCTCGGGTGGGGTCTCATATGTGGGCCGACTGATCATCCCCAGCCGCCAGCCGTGCCGCCACAGGCGAAAGCCCAGGTCCGCGTCCTCGGTCACGTTCCAGGCGTCCCAGCCGCCGACTGCTCTCAGCACGTCGACCCGGAAATGATTGCTGGTCCCGCCCAGCGGAAACGGCAGGCCCAGCCGCGCCATGGCCGGCAGGATAACCTCGAACAGGGCCGCATACTCCGCCGCGAACTGGCGATCCAGAAACGGCGCGGCCGTCCGCGCCCGCAGCCGCGACCGGATTCGCAGCGGCGCCTGCAGACACGCCAGCGACGCCGGCGCGGCGGCGAACCGGGCGGCCGCCTCCTTCAGTTGCAGCGGATCGGGGTCGTCTTCGGCGTCATAGACGGTGACCAGGTCGCCCGCCGCATGCAGCAGGCCCCAGTTCAGCGCCCGGGGCTTCGTCTGCGGCTGGCCGGACGGGACCACCAGGATGTGCAGCCAGTCGGGCCGCTCGCACAGGTTGGCCGCCGCGATGGTGGCGCGATCGTGCGCCTCCAGCAGCAGAAAGCCTTCCAGCTTGTCGGCGGGATACTCCAGCCGGGACAGGCGGGCGATGAGCTGCGGCACGACCGCGGCCTCGTCATGCAGGGCCGCCAGAATCGTATAGCGCGGCCACTCCATCGGCGCGTCGACAGGCTGAACATCGGTTCGGGGCGTCATCACCAGCAGCAGGCGCCACAGCGCGCAGGCGACGAATCCCGCCTCGACCAGCAGCACGAACGCCAACCCAGTGACGCCGGGCTTTATGACAAGGGCCGCAACCATGGCGACGGCCAGCACCGCCACAGCAATCCATTGCCGGTTAGTCAGACCCGGTCGCGCCGCGCTTTCGGCCGCGACCAGCCGCACGCGCCGATCATGCGCGCTCGCCTCGAACCTGCCTGATGGAGCCCCCTCCGCCATGCTCAACCGCTAGCGGCGTCGACGAGACACGGCAAGCGCGCATTGGCGATGAATGGCGCCGCGACGGGAATAAGGTTATCAGAGGCGCCTAGTTCGGGAGCCTCGATTGTCCTCCGCCACGACCGCCAGTCCACGTTCGGCGCGCAAACCCAAGGGCGAGGGCCACGTCCGCCGCGCCGAAATCCTCGCCGCCGCAGAGCGAATCTTCGTCGAGCACGGCTATGAGGGGGCCACGATCCGCAAGATCGCGGACGAGGTCGGCCTGTCCTCGACCGCCCTCTACATGCACTTCGCCGAGAAGAGCGAGATCCTGCACGAGATCTGCCGCTCGGCCTTCGACACGCTGCAGGCCTCCCATCGCCGGATCCTGAGCGAGGGGACCGCGCCGGAGGAAAAGCTGCGTCGGATGATGGAAGGCTATGTCGCCTTCGGGTTCGAGAATCCGAACGCCTATCGCCTGATCTATCTGACCCGCCCGGTCGAGGCGCGGGACGGCGCCGAGACGGCGGCCCAGCAGCTGGGCGCCGAACTGTTCCGCTCGTTCGAGGCCGTGGTGAGCGAAGCGGCCGCCGCCGGCCGCGTAAAGGGCGACCCCCGCGCCGTGGCCCAGGCCCTGTGGGCAGGCAATCACGGAGTCGTCTCGCTGATGATCACCAAGCCGTATTTCGACTGGGTGGATCGCGATCTGCTGAGCCGAACCCTGCTGGACGCCCTGTTCGAAGGCCTGTTCCGCTCGTGAAAACCGGGCTCGGGGCGGCGGCGGCCGGTCTTCTTCTGATGGCGGCGAATGCGGTCGCGGCCCAGCCGCTTCGGATCATGGCGCTGGATCAGTGCGCGGATCAGTATGTGCTGGCCCTGGCGCCCGACGCCGAACTGGCGCTGTCGCCCCGCGCTAGTGCGCCGGATTCCTGGATGCGGGACGACGCCCGTGGGCGGCGCACCGTCCGGCCGACGCTTGAGGCGGCCATCGGCTTCGGCCCGGATGTCGTGGTCCGCTACTGGGGCGGCGATCAAAGGATGCTGGAGGCGCTGGAGCGGCGGGGCGTGCGCGTCGTGACCATCGCTGATCAGACCGAGATGTCCGGAGTGCGCGACAATATCCGGGCCGTCGCCGCAGGATTGAACCGGTCCGTGCGCGGCGAGGCGCTGATCGCCCGGATGGACCGCCAACTGGCGCGCGCCAAACGGCCCGCCACGCCCGACCGGACGGCGCTGTATCTGACGGCGGGCGGGTTCACGGCCGGGGCCGGCACACTGATCGAGGCCATCTTTAAAGCGGCCGGATTCGCCAACCTGGCGGGGCCTGGCTTTGCGCCGGTCAGCGTCGAACGGATCGCGCTGGAGCCGCCGGCGCGGTTCGTGCTGGGCTTCTTCGAGCAGGTCCGTTCCGACTGGCGCGGGCCGGGGCGGCATCCGGTCGTGCGCAAGGCGTCGCAGGGCAAGGTGGCCGCGCGTCTGCCCGCCGCCGCCCTGACGTGCCCGGCGTGGTTCGCAGCCGACGCCGCCGTCATGCTGGCGGAGCAGGGCCAATGAGGGCGGCCGAGCGCAGGCTGATCTGGGGGCTGGCAGGCGGGGCAGTTATCGCCGTGGTCGCAGCCGTCCTGCTGGGCGAGGCCAGCCTGTCGATCGCTGCCTATCTGGAGGCGCTGCGCGATCCGTCGTCGACGTCGGGCGAGGTGTTGTGGCAGGTCCGGGCGCCCCGCGCGGTCTGCGCCTTCGTGGTCGGCGCCGCGCTGGGCCTGGCGGGGGCCGTGCTGCAAGGACTGCTGCGCAATCCGCTGGCCGATCCGGGCGTGCTGGGCGTTTCCGCCGTGGCCGCCCTGATGGCGGCGCTGGCCATCGTGCTGGGGCTGGCGGCCCTGCCGGGTGCGGTCGAGATCGCGGCCCTGCTGGGCGCGGCGGGGGCTGGCGTCCTGTTGGTAGCGGTCGCGTCGGTCGTGCGGGCGCCCGAGGCGCTGATCCTGTTCGGGGTGGCCTTGTCCAGTTTCGCGGGGGCGGCGACGGCGCTGATCTTCAACCTGTCGCCATCGCCCATCGCCACGGCCGAGGTGATGTCCTGGCTGCTGGGCTCGGTCCAGAACCGCAGCTGGATCGATGTCGCCTGGGTCACTCCGGCCGTTGCCCTGGCCGCTATCCTGGCCGCCGCCAGCGCGCGGGGCCTGCGCATGCTGGCATTGGGGGAAGAGACGGCGCGAACATCGGGCCTGCCGATGGAGCGGCTCCGAATGCTGGCCATCGTCGGCTCTGCGCTGGCGGCCGGATCGGCCGTGGCGGTCGCGGGCGTGATCGGCTTTGTCGGCCTGGCGGCGCCGCATCTGGTGCGCAGCGTGGTGCGGGGCGATCCGGCGCGGACGCTACTGCCCTCGGCGCTGGCGGGGGGGCTGATGCTGGTGCTGGCCGACCTGCTGGCCCGCATCACGCCGACAGAGCAGGAGCTGAAACTGGGCGTGTTCACCGCCCTGGTCGGCGCGCCGCTGTTCGCCCTGATCGCCTGGCGAGCCGCGCGGGAGTGGCGACTGTGAGCGCCGTCGCCCTGCATGATGCGCGCCTGAGCCTGTCAGGACGCCCGGCGCTGGATGGGGTCAGCCTGTCGGTCCTGGCAGGTGAATTCGTGGCGATCGTCGGCCCCAATGGCGCGGGAAAGAGCACGGCGCTGCGCGCCTGCCTGGGGCTGATCCCGCTGGATCAGGGTCGATCCGAGCTGGGCGGCGACGACGTGCGTCGGTTGAGTGCGCGAACCCGCGCCGAACGCGCCGCCTATCTGCCCCAGGTTCGTCGCATCGCCTGGAACATACCGGCCGTGGAGGTCGCGGCACTGGGCGCGCCGTGGCTGGCGGGTGGAGAGGCGCGAGGCCGAGCGCTGGCGGCGCTGGACGCTGTCGGGGCGGGTCATCTGGCCGACCGGGGCGTGGGTGAAATGTCGGGCGGAGAGCGCGCGCGCGTCCTGCTGGCGCGGGCGCTGACGGCCGAAGCTGCAGCCATGATCGCGGACGAGCCCATCGCCGATCTGGATCCGGATGCGCAGTTGCTGGTGCTGGACCTGTTGCGTCAGCGGGCGAGGGCAGGGCGAGCGGTCGTCGCCAGCCTGCACGACCTGACCCTGGCGGCGCGCCATGCGGACCGGGTCATCGTGCTGGATCGAGGTCACGTCGCGGCCGATGCGCCGCCCCTGATGGCGCTGACGCCGGACGTTCTGCGGTCCGTCTTCGGGATAGAGGGACGCTGGATCGAGACGTCCGACGGGCCGCTGCTGAGCGCCCGCCGGGCCTGATCCTTACCGGCCGCCGGAATAGGCGCGCGGTCCCGGCGGGGTTCCCTTCGCCAGATCCTGTGACAGCGTCAGCGGGCCCGTGCCGCCGTTCAGGCGGGCGTGATAGACCTGCATATTCTCCATCACCCGCATCATGTAGTTGCGCGTCTCGGTGAAGGGCGCGCATTCGATGAAGTCGATCGGATCGACCTGACCGCCGCGCGGGTCGCCGCAGCGAGCCACCCACTGGGGCGGGCGCGCCGGACCGGCGTTGTAGCCGATGGTGGCCAGAAGCTGAGAGCCACCGAAATTATTGGTCAGCTCGGCCAGGTGATAGCTGCCCAGCGCCATGTTGTGATCCGGGTCCCACAGGCGTTCGGCGGTGTGGCTCATGCCCAGACGACGGGCGACGCCCGATGCGGTGGCGGGCAGGAACTGCATCATGCCCCGCGCGCCGGCGTGGGATTCGACCAGCGGATCGAAGCTGGATTCCTGACGCGTGATGGCCAGGGTGAACTCCAGCGGCGCGGCGCCGGCGACGGCCGGTGGATGGCGGATCGGGAACATGCGTTCTGGCATCACCACGCCGCGCTGGTTGGCGCCGCGACCGACCATCATCGAGCCGAACTGATCGCCATAACCCTTCACCAGATCCATCAGCTGGGCGAAGTCGGCCGGCTGGCTGAGCTGTTCGTCATCCAGGTGGTAGGCGAAGACCCGCATCAGGTTCTTCTCGCCCGTCTCGCCCAGGATGCGCGTCGCGCGCACCACTTCGTTGCCTTCGAAGCGGGCGACGTCGGCAGGCGTGGGCGCCGGTTCGCCCGGTAGGGTCAGGGTAGTGTGGCCCAGCTTCTCGGCCGACAGCTGGCCATAGAAGGTCTGAATGTGCTGGGCGCCGGCTTCGTACCAGCGGCGCGCGCCGGCCTGATCGCCCTGGGCCTCGGCCGAGCGGCCCAGCCAATACAGGGCGCGGGCCTGGGTGATGGGCGTGGTCGAACTGTTGCGGAGGGTCTCGAAATGGCGGGCCGCGACCTGCGGGTTGTTCAGCTTGGTCAGGGCGACCCATCCCGCGAAGAACTCGCCATCCACCTTGCGTTCGCCCGAGGGGAAGCCGTGGCCGTTCATGGCGTCATAGGCGCCTTGCCAATTGCGGGCGGCCAGGGCGTCAAGGAAATAATTCCGACGCTCGCTCCACAGGGTGTTCTGTCCCTCGGTATGCAGCGGGGCAGGGGGCAGGGCGGCCAGCAGGGGATAGCCTTCCGACTGGCGGTTGGCGGCGCGCAGGATGCGGACGCGTTCCTGAATCACAGCGGGATCGCGCGCCTGTTGCGGCGACAGGCCGGCCACGATGGCGTCGGCGCTATAGGCGCTGCGCAGGGACATGGCCGCGTTGGCGGTGACCCGACGCTCGGGCGAGACCAGTGACAGCATGGCCCGCGTGGCGGGACCGTGCGGGCCGGACAGCAGCATGCCCAGACGCGCGTCATGATCCGCCTGGCTCAGCCAGCCGCCCCAGCGGGTCAGGATGCGGTTCTGCTGGCCGTCGTCGAAGGACTGGGTCCGCCACCAGTCGCGGATCAGGGCCTGAGCTTCGTCGCGATGGCCGCGCTGCTCCAACGCGGAGGCCAGGGCGATAGCACCCTGAATGGTCGTGGGCTTGGTATCGCCGAAGAAGGCGAGGGCGGCGTCCGGCGCGGCGCCGGCCATGTCCAGCGCCCGCTCGCCTGCCTGACGACGCGAATCGCCGCGCGGCCAGGCGGCGAACTGGCCCTGGGCCTGGGACAGTTCGGCATAGGACAGCTGGGGCGCCGAGGTGTCGAGCAGCGCCCATTCCACCAGCTTGCGCGCGGTGCGGTCGCTGATGCGCGCCATGATCGATCGCGTGCCGATGACGTCTTTGGCCCGGGCCGAGGTCAGACCTTGACGGAACAGCGCCGCGTCCTGGCTGCTGAGCACCGGACCCGAAGCCGCGCTGGACGCCGCATAGGGCGTCGCCTGGCCGGCCATCATCATGCCCAGCTCGGGAGCCAGGAGCGCCAGGGCGGCGGCGAGCGTCGTCGCGATCATGATATGTGTCTTCCCCATTCAAGACCGGTTGCGGCGCGACCGCCTGCAACCTACCCTCCCGCGCTTCCAGTTACGGGCCTATGCCCATTCCCGCGCAGGTATGTTGTTTCAATGACCGCCCCCTTGTTCAAGGGCGTGATCACCGCCCTGATCACACCACTTCGTGACGGAAACGTGGACGAGGCGGCGTTCGAGCGCCTGCTTGAACGCCAGATCCAGGCCGGGGTTCACGGCGTCGTGCCGATGGGCACGACGGGCGAGAGCGCGACCCTTCATGCGGACGAGCATGCCCGCGTGGTCGAGCTTTGCGTCCGTCTGGCCGCCGGGCGGGTGCAAGTCATCGCGGGCGCCGGCGCCTCGGCTACGGACAAGGCGATCGACC